>Ga0316608_1000206_pt1 | contig 31145 bp, 21 predicted proteins | sample MIS2016152B_MG_FD_207673 | JGI IMG/M metagenome (GOLD analysis project Ga0316608, IMG submission 207673) | Microbial mat bacterial communities from Middle Island sinkhole, Lake Huron, Michigan, United States - MIS.2016.152B | ecosystem: Environmental > Aquatic > Freshwater > Lake > Sediment...
ATTTGGCAGCAAAACAAATTTGTGAAGTGTTAAATGAAACTGAAACTATTTTTCCCGGTACAGATTTGAAATTATTTTATAAAATCGCAACATGATTACATACGATAATTCAGGAGTTCTGAAATTAGACAATTGAAAAAAAGGAACTCAATAATTATTTTTGTTTTTGGAAATAATAAAATAAAAAAAAGAGTTCCTTATGAATTTTACAAAAGTACAAATCCAAGAAATAATAAACAATTTATTATTAGAAGAAAATGGTCTAAATGAAATTTTACAAATGACCTTAAATGCAATGATGTTATCAGAACGAAGTAGTTTTTTAACCTCAGAAGATCAGATATCAAACAAAGGTAATGGTTATCGTTATGCCAAAGCATTAGGTTTTGGTCATCAACTAACTTTAAGTGTACCACGAGACAGATTAGGCGTTTTTAAACCGGTAATTTTGGCTATTATAAAAGAACAAAATCAGTTAATAAAAGAATTAAGTTTTACTCTTTATAGTAAGGGTTTAACTACATATCAGATAGGCGAAGTTTTGGATAAAATATACGGAAAATATTATAGTAAATCTTCAATATCTTCTATAAGTCAAGAATATAAAACAATAATGGAAAATTGGAGGATAAGGGCATTATCAAGTCGTTATCTCTGTGTTTATATTGATGCAATTCATATAAAAGTTCGAAGAGAAACAGTCAGTAGTGAAGCATTTTACATTCTACTAGGATTAAATGAAGACTTCACAAGAGAAGTAATAGGAATAGTAAATATTCCAACAGAATCAGCAACAGGATGGGAAGAGGTATTAAAGGATTTAAAAAACAGAGGTGTAAAAGAAATCAATCTAATTATTGCAGATGGATTAAAAGGATTAGATAATTCGATACATAAAATTTATCCCAAAGCAGAACATCAAAAATGTGTAATACATCTAATTAGAAATATTTTAAACAAAGTAAAGCCTGTGCACAAAGCAGAAGTCGCAAATGAACTAAAACAGATTTTTGAAGTAAATAATCAATCTGATACTTTAGAATTAGCAATGAAAAGATTAACAATGTTTTCTAGTAAATGGGGGAAATATTATCAACATATAGAAAAACTTAAAGACAAAGAAGATATTGAATATTATTTTACATATCTGAATTATAATTACAAAATTAGAAATATGATATATAGTGCCGGCAAGAAAACTCACTATTTTTTGAGTTTCACCTGAAATTTGTAATATACAAATTACATGAGATATTTAATTTTCGTTTGAATTTTTTCTGAAATCATTTTTTTTATTTCAGAATTTATCACAGTAAACTATACTTTACATTAAATTCCCGTATTCACATAACTCTTCCTTTATCATTTTGTAAATCTTTAATAAATTGTTTTATGTAATTTTTATGCTGCTATTGGCAATTGCATTTGTTCAATTGCTTGTCTTCGCAGTTCTGCTCCAATTCGATGTAGATTGTAAGCACAAATTCCTAAGCCAATGTACCTTCTGAAATTTTTTATTCCTCTGTCAGGGCACCTGTCTAATCCTCTATGTTCTAATTCATTGATATTAGATTCTACAGCACTGTGTTTGTTTCTAAATTTTTTAAACATTGGTTTATGCTCTTCCTCGGCTTCTTTTTTATTTAATTTTCCTTTTTTTGGCATAATTAAATCATTGATAAACAATGATAAAAGATTTTTATTTTCTTTATTGAAAAAGCCTTTATCAAAACTCCAAACCGATATTAAATATTTTGCTAATAATTTATCTGCTAATTGTATAACAGTCTGACTATCTGTTTCATTTACCATTATATGATAATCTACAATCAAATGAAACTGGTCGCTTGTAATTTGTACATTTTTGCCTAATTCTACCGATTTGTGTTGTTTGCCTTTGTTAATCCATTCTGTATAAGTCTCAAATATTGAAAATACTTTTTCTTCATGCGGAATTGTTTCGCCTTTTATTACACGTCGTTCTAACAAATCTATGTGTTTTACAAGCATTTCCATGTAATAATCCATTTCTAAATGAATTGCTAAGTCAACATTATCAATTAGTTGTAAATCATTTTTTTCATTATTAAGTTTTAGTAAAAATAATTTTGCTTTTTCAAGATAATCCTGTACTAATTGAACTCGCACTTCTTCGCTTTTCTTTTTTGATTGTGAAATAGCTCGCATTTGATTTTTAAGTATTCTAAACCAATATTTTAGGTTACGCCAACCTGCAATTTCAGGATATTTTTCCAGTAGTTTTTTTATTGATGAAATACATTTTCTTGCACTGTCCCACAACAGATTATAATCGGTTGGAAAGTGGACATTACTTTCAACTACAAAACTATCTGTTTTTAAACGCAATGCTTCCGTCTCTTTTTTTTTAAAAACATCGTGTCCCATTTCGACAATCAAGTCGTTGATTTTCTTTAATGTAGCTTCATCAAGCAACGAAATGTTGTCTATAATGGTCTGATATTCAATTTCTATCTGTTCAAAACCTATTTCTGCTTCAATACCCATAATTTGTCTGAAAAGCTTGTCGTAATTTGACATATGATGTAGTCTATCATAACTGATATTCAAGGCTAAACGTGTTTGTGCAAGTACAAAAATCTGCCACAAATTCATGCCCGGACGACCTGTCGCTTTTTTTCCTTTTATGATTTTATCCTCTAATATATTGAATAACTTGTTATTATATTTAGGATTGATGTATAATTCCTTCAATGCCAGAATTAATTTCGGAAAAGCATCTCTTGATTTTAAACTGGGTTGAGTATCCTCAATTTTCTTTACTCCGATTGAATATTGTGTTTCGAATTTTGCTCTCATATTTGAATTTTTTCAGACTTCGGTGCGTTTTTATCAAAATCTCAAGAAGTCTTTGTTTATTTAATATTCTCAAATATAATAAATTAACTTGATTCTACAAAATTTTTTTTCTACTTTTTTTAAGAAAAATTCAAAGAAAAAATATTTTATATAACATTGACTTACAAGTCTTTATGAGCTTTTCTTGCAAACACTATATACAACTAATTGGATAGAAAGACTTAATAAAGACTTTCGTAGAACTACAAAAATAAGAAATTCATTGCCATCTGCAGATGCTGTTTTATTACTATTGACATCTGTTGCAATCGAAAAAGGAGAAAGCACTTACAAATATCCAATATATAATTTTAAATTTGAAGAAAAATTTTCAATTTTAAATATTTAGAAATGTAGGAGTATTGACCTATTTTTTTCTTTCAAACCCCTCTTTTTTGTGAGAGGGGATTTAAAAGAAAAAAATATTAGTAATTTTGAACTGTGTTATGAAATTTAACTTTTAAAAAAAATAAAAATTGAGTTCTAGACACACTAATTTGGATAGTACCTTTACCAATACTTCAGGCAACCAAAGAAGGCACTTTCAGAGGTTCAAACTCTTGGGAACATCTGGTTGATGTAAAAATCAGATTTGAAAACGGAAAATCGTTTACTGAAAAGAGTAGGTTTGGAGGGATGGGGTTGTGGAGGTTTGGTAGGTTAATTTAACATGTCAGGAGTTTTTTGTCCCCTGACATATTTTTTTTTATTTATAAAGATTTTTATAATAACCCTTTTCAAAACAAATTATTGATTCAAAAAAGTCATTATTTTTTGCATTTGGACAATATCCTCCAATACCTAAAGCAATTGATACAAATCCATCGACTTCTGCATAAATATTAATATCAAATTGTTTTAAAAACTCTAGAACTTCATTATATCTCATTTTTAACAAAAATTTCTCTTTATATGTAACATTACAAGGATTAAACATTTCGATTGCTTCACAAAAGAAATTTTCTTTATAATAAATGATTATACCCTCTTCAGTATAAAAATCAGAAGGTAACTTACCTTTTACTTTCACAAATTCTTTAAAATTTGTACCTAAATTATTTCTAACGTCCTCTCTTGAAGAGTTTATTTTAATATTATTTATGCCTAAATAAGAAAATATTTCGTATTTCATAATTTTATTTTTTTATTGTTTCAACATATTCTAACATTTGAGAGATTGCATCATCATACTTGTTTCCAAATTTTTCTCTAATATCATCGATATCCATCTGCATGGCTTCCTTAAAATTACCTTTTTCAATTAATTCTTTTTGTTTTGCTTGATATTCCTTTGCCTCTCGTGAACTCCCACAACTGGCAGTTTGACGATGGTCATTTGTATCCATATAAATTGCAGGACCGTCATCATATGGTAAATCTGATGCACTTGCAGCTGGCATATGATGAACCTCACCCCCCTTATTTTCATTTCTAACATCTCTAAAACGTCCTCCTTTTTTGGGTTCGACTTCTTTTACTTCCTCACTTACTTTTTCTTTTAACTCACCCAAAGGCAAATCTGCCTTGTCAAAACTTTTTACTATAGAATTTTCAGCACTTTTTAAAAAATCCGGCAATATAGCTTCTTTAATTGCTGCACTTAAACCTTCTTTTGTTAATGCAGATGTTAGTACGGCTTCTATCATATTACATTATTTTTAATAATTTGTTCTGTCCATTTGAAATATGTGTCTTCAAACATTTTGTTTTCATGTGCAATATTACTTAAAAGTGCTTGTATCAGAGATAATTCATATTCATTTGAATTGTTTAAATCAATATAATTTCTAACATTTGCTCTTAAAATATCATTAAACTCTTCAAAATTCAATGCTGTATTTGCGTTTTCAAATAAATTAATATTAAGCGTTTTATATAAAATATTTGCAAGTTTTGGAAAATTCTCCTGTTCCCAAGCTGACATTTTATTTTCTTCTTTATATTGCTCGATATTTTTATTAAGTACAGTTTTTATTTCCTGAGAAAAGTTAAAAGAGTTTATCCAATTTTGAATTTCTTCAATTTTAAAGTGTTTTAAATCTAATTTTTCTTCGGACTTAATTCTTCCATGTAACAGCAATCTGACAATATCAGATTTATACATCTTCTCTAAATTGAAATTTTTATAAACATCATGAGAATATTCAAATTTAATTTCTTTATCAAATCTGTCAAATAGAGCAAGAACCGGCTCTATCCAATCGCTTTGAAAGACAACCGCAACACCTGTTTTAAGTTTTGCTAATTCATCAATTTGTTCATCTTTTAAACCGGCAGCTTTTCCAACAAGTTCTCTGTCGGATTGGTCAGGTAAACCAAGAATAATTTTTGTATTCGTATTTCTGATAACTGCCAAATCTAAAAGTCCTGGTGCTTGGTCTGCTATAATAAAACCTTCTCCATAAGTTCTCATTTCAGCAATACTATTTGCAAGCATCTCAACTGCTTTACCTTGCAAATTTGCACCTTCCTGTGATTGTTCAGATGAAGTTCTTCGCAATAAATGATGTGCTTCCTCTAAAACTGTGATATGTTTTAAATTAGAATTTTTTGTTGTTTTACTACACATTCGGTATTCAGATAATCGTAAAAACAAAATACCCATTATTAATGATTTTGTTTCAATTGAACCAACTCTTGATAAATCAATAATACAATTTTCATCAAATAAAGTATTTTCAGCTAGTTCGTTTTCACAAAATATTCTGCCTATAAGTCCATTTGTTAAAGATTTAACTCTTGTTACTAAAGCTCCTTCATAATTACTTTTTAATTCCTGTGCATAACCAGACATGTTAATTATTACTGGCAAGACTTTTAACAAATCATCAAAAGTAGGATAAACAGTTTTTCCATTAGGGCAGATTGAATAATTTAAATCCCAACCTTTGCTAATATAAATATTTTCAACAGCTTCTTTTAAAATAGCAGGCATAGCTGCGTACATTGACCAGGTCGCATTAAAAATTTCAATTAATCTGTCAATATGTTCGAGGACATGAATTTCTTCGGGAAATTTAAATGGATTAATTTTTAATAATGGTGCAAATTTAGGATTTGTTGAAAAAACATTTGTTTTTAAATCTTTTCTTCCTCCGAAAATATCCTTGTATTCTCCTTTTGCCGGTTCAATTATCAAAAATTTAATACTTTGTCTTGTAAGTTCATCAATTATTTTATAAATAGTATTTGATTTTCCTGAACCAGTGCTACCTGTAATAAAGGTGTGTTGAGTTAATTTATCAACGGATAATTTTAAATCGGAATTTTCAGCACGTCCTAAATGAAATATTTTTCCAAGTTTAATATTTCTTTCGTTTTCATTTTCTTCAAATTTCGTAATGTTTCTTCCAAATTCAGCCATTTCTATTACAGGTAAACCGGGAACAGATTTTTGAGGCATTCCAATAGCAATACTTAATTCCTTACTGTTTATTAACGTTGTTGGTGATGCGGTAGAATTATCATCATTTGGATTAAGTTTAAATTGAGGATGATTTGCAGATTGCAAATAATTAACAAGTGTAATAAATTCTGATGGATTTTTATAAGCATTCCAAGTGTTAATGGCAATAGATTGATTTACTGATTTATCTCCTTTAATAATTGATATAAATTTATTTGCAGCAATTTTTGATGTATTGAAATTTTCGGATATAAAATAACCTGCAAAACTCCAAAGTCCAAAATTTTCGGCTTGTTTTATTCTTTCAAGTTGTTCATCAATTTGGTCTAAAATATTTTTGATTTCTTTATTCTGTTGGGTAATCTGAATATTTTGAGATGAACCTTGTCCGCTTCCTTTTGTATTAGTTAAATTTTCATTTACAGTTTTTGTTGTTCCAAATGTGCTAGATTCTCCGTAAGTTTTACTTTCAGAATCAGTTGTTCCTATTGCTTCACTTTTTGTTTTTGAATAATTAAATCCTATACTTCTTGAAATGCCAAATAAATTAAGTCCTCTACTTAAATTAAACCCTTTAGTCGAACTTGTTGTATTTGTTTCACTTGTTGAAGTCCCTTTTGTTTCGCTTTGGTTTAATGTTTTACTCGAATTTACGGCATTTGAAATACCTGAACTTATAGCTTCACTGATGTTTATATTTTCATTAATACCAAAATTTAATTGAGTTTCTGCAAATGGGGATAGTTCAGAATAAATATTTTCCAAAATTTTCTTTTCATTTTGTAAAGTTAATTTATTAACTGGCTGAGCTAAAAGGATAGCAGAATAATTTTCAGTTTTCATTCCTTCAAGTAGTTTCTCAAGACCTTGTACGAAACTCTCTTTGTTTTCGTCCTTTAATGAAGGAATTCCTGTGGCTGAAGTTATTATTTTATTTTTTTGGTCGAAAACATTTTCAAATAATATTTTTGTATCGGATTTTAACAATGGACTTTGTGAAATTTCAAATCCGGGAAAATTACCTGCAAATGATTTTTGTAACGAACTTGAACATATATTCAAATCATCGGGATTGCTATCTTGTTTGATACAAAGATATAGCTCAACATAAGTATTATGATTATTACTTACGATATTCTTAAGCAATAGAAAATAGGTTGATTGAACATTACCAAGTGTGTTATATATTGTTGTAAGTTTATCAAGAATATCCTCGTCTTTATCGAAAACAATTTTAGTAAGTTTAAAAACCCGAATATTTAATAAATGCTTATCTAATTGAAAATCACTTGGCAATTTAACAATACTATCCAATGAAATATTTGTCAGATAACTTTTTGATATAGCAGAATCAATTAAATACAACTGTTCTTTAAGTTTAGTTTCTGAAATTAAACCGCCTATTTCTTTTTCTTTTAAAAGTTCTTGATTGCTCATACCTCTTAATTGTGGTTTCTAAAAAGTAAATATAATGAAACACCAATTGCTGCTGCTGTAGCAACAACTGTAATTATTGTTTTAACAACTTTGTTATCTGTTGCTTTTACTGATGTAGTGCTTTTTCTGCTTTGATTTAAATCTTCGGCTTCACTCTCATTAAGTTCATGAGCAAACACGTGTTTACCAACTTCGAGTACGTGTTTAAATCTTTTTTCACAGAAGTTTTCTTTCAAATCTACACAAGCATCTGAAAAATAATCCTCTGACCATATAGTCTTATCTTCAATGAATTTTCCGTAAACTTTATATTCTTCAATAATTTCAGGAAGTTTTGATTTTATAAAATCAAACGCCTTTACAGTTTCTCCATGTTTATCAACTGGACTTTTGATAAAATAAGAATTAAAAGCAGATTTAACTCCAATAAAGTCTTTATTTTCTACTGCATTATTTAATGCTTCTGAAGGAATAAAATTTTTCATATTTATATGTTTATTAAGTTGTCAAGTTTTAAATTAATTTGATTTAACCACTCATTTTTTGTTTTATCATTTGATAATTCCTTTTCGAGTTTACTAACATTAATTGATAATTCTTCTAACTCTACTAATTTCTTTTTAATTAATTCATTAACTTTCTGAATTTCAATATTAAAATTTCTCTTTAAATTATTGAATTTATCATTTACTTCATTTTCAAGTTGATATATTGCATTATCAAATTTATTTTGAATTGGATCAATAAATGTTCTAATTAACTCTTCTAAGTTTACTACATCAATCTTTTTTTCAATAACTTCTGTATAGTATTTATCTATAAACCAACGCTTTGGGTTAAATATTGAACGTTCATGGTAAATTTCTTCACTAACTAATTTTTCTTTGGTACTTTTATCAACTAATTGATTAGCATTTGGTAACGAAATTGTAAAAAAAGTTTTATTAATACTTAAAATATTTGACATATTGCGATTGACTTGGATTAACCCATCAATATAATTTTGAAATTCAATTATCATTTTATTTGCTTCATCCACTAATACAACTTGAGTAATAAGTTCTGTTTCAACACCTGCCTGATATAATAAAGTTTCAATCTGATTTTCTACACCTTTTACTTTTTCAAACGCTTTACTTGGTGAGGTTTCTCCTTTAAAAATTTTCCGCAAATCATTAAAGGTTCTATTTGTTTTGTAATTGAAATCTTTAATTTTACTAATATCCGGCTTTAAATCATCAATTTTATTTTGAAATTTTTGAGCTTCTGTTCCCTTTTTCAATTGTTCTTGAACACTACTGATTAATTTTATTATATCTTCTCTTTCCTTTTCATTATTCAACATTTTTTCTTTTAGGTTTTTGGAAATATTTTTTTCTTCTAATCTTCGAAAAAAACTATCCCTAGCATCTTTTACAAGTGTTGGAGTAGCATATTTTTCTAAAAAATTATTAATAGTGTATTCAATAGCAGGAATACCAGAATAAAATTCTGCTTTTTTAAAATCATTTTCAGCTTTGTCAATTTGTTCTTTAATAGCAATTCTTGCAGATTGATTAATATCGCAATAATCAATCATATTCATTCCTGCAACTTGTGTAAAGTACCTTGTTTTTGAATTTAAAGTTTCATTTTCATTAAATGTAAGTTTTTCATCCTTTTGCTTTATTCTAGCTAACCTGGCTAATTCTGCCGAAACAGGAAAAATATAGGGATTTTCTATTCCATTCCGTTGTAAATAATTCCTCGCATTTGTAACAATGCTATTAACATCTTCACTTCCACTTTCAACATCAATAGCATCTATTTTATTAATTACAAACAAAAATCTTTCTTTTGATTTTTTTCCTTTATTTTCCATTGCCTGAGCAACTTGCTTAAAAAGTGTATCGTTGTCATTTGAAGATATATTTGTAGTATCAAGTACATACAAAATCATTCCTTTATCCTGATTTTTTAAAAATTTATGTGTTATCTCTTTATGATTTCCATCATTTGCATTGTTAGGTCCGGGAGTATCAACCAAAACCATATTAAAATTTTTAGATGAAATATAAGGAATATCACCTTCAACAGAAACATAAGAAACATTTTTATTTTCATTAATTTCTTTTAATGTTTCCGGTGTGAGTTCGGGATATTCTACAATTAATTTGTTGTCAATATCATAAACTTTTGCCTTAAATTTTTCGTGTCCATCAACATCCTTAATTCTAACAATAATAGCTGTACATGCCTGATTTTTTGAAGGCATTAGTTTTTTTCCAATTATTGAATTTATAAGAGTTGATTTTCCGGCACTCATTGTTGCAATAACACAAACTTCAAATTCTCGGTTTTCAGTAGCATTTTTAAAAGCGGTATTAATTTCTTCCGTTTTTAAATCATCGAAGGGACCCGTCTGTATGTCATTGAAAACAGAAATTAGCTCTTGAAGAATATTATCATGATGCTTTGCTTCTTCTATTGAAGTTGAAATTTTTATTCCACGGTTTTTTATTTCAGTAGTATTTTTAATCGCATCTTCTAAGTCATTATAATCTAATCTTCTCCCATGAAACTCAATTTCAAAATGGTCGTTAATTCTATCAATAAAAGCTAAAACCAGTTCATCTACAGTTATATGAAATTGTTCTTTAGTAAATTTTATGAATGAATTGTCCTCACTTACATTATTTCCATCAATTTGAATTAAAGTTGTGATAAGAAATGGATTGTATTTTAAAGTAACCTTTGTCATAATATTTATTTTAAAATTGAATTAATATAATTTTCGATTAATAATAAACCTGTTGATTTCAAAGCATTATGAACTTTTATTGAATTGTATTCTTTTTGTTTCAACGAAATTTGGAAATCATTTGTATATTTTGGAAACCAAGAAATTGGATTATACCACTTTGATTGACCTATTCGCTTTTTAACTAACAACTGAGAAGTAGTTGTTTGCTTTATTATTTCCGAATTTAAATGTGAGTGTTTAAGCATATTATAATTTGGATTTACAAACATATTGAAATAAAAATCCATATCAATTTCAGCTTTCTTTGTAAATTGACCTTCAATTAACAACGTTTTAAATAATTTTGCTGCATAAGAAGAAATAGGAATAATATTTGGTTCTTTTATTCCTCTATTCATTAAGTATTCTTTACTCGATTTAACAATATCTTCAATAGATTCATCGCCTTCAATATCTATCTGGTCAATTTTATTTATCACAAACAAAAATTTATCTTTATTGAACTGCAACTCTTCTGCAATTTTTGTTAATAGTTCACTGTCATCATCTGTGCCTAATTGAGTTGCGTTTAATACGTATAATACCAAATCAATACTTTTATCAGAAATAAGATTTAAAGTTAAATCTCTATGTTTTTCATTGTTTGCATTATTGGGTCCGGGCGTGTCTATGAAAGTAGCTTGATATTGTGTATTATATACTCCTGGAAAATCGCCATTAATAATTATTTTGTCAATATTTGGATTATCATTAAGTTCTGTTAATAATTTCATGTCAATAATTTCAAAATATTGTTGTTTACCATCTTTATCAATAGCATAACCGCAAAATTTTTGAGCTTTATCATTATCGGTAATTTCAATTACTTTTGATGTACACGCTTGATTTTTACATGGTAGTAAATCTATTCCTGCTAAAGCATTTATCAATGTCGATTTTCCTGAACTCATTGTTGCTAAAACTAATATTTTGAAATTCTTCATGCTACTTTTAGTTTTTTTCTCAAATGTACTTTTTTTTCTCCAAAAAATTGTATAAAAATTAGCAATATTTTAATGATATTTTGACTATTTACAGATATAGAAATAATGAGTTCATTTTAATAAAACGAATAGATTAATTATTAGATATTTAAATGAATACAAAGCCTCTTATCATTATCTTAATATTAGAACAACGAATTGAACTTTACAATAAAGTTTCTCATGCAAATAAAATAATGTTCAGTTGTTAGAGTACTTTTGAATATTCAGATTGGTATTTTAAAGTTGAAAGATTGAAGTAAAAACAATCATTAAAATCTTTTTTAGTGAAAATTTGAAATATAAAATTCTAATATTCTGTTCTTACTTTAAACCATTTTAATTCATTAACACTAAATAATTTTTCGTTCCAGTAATTATCAGAATACTTGTTGTAACCTGTATGAAATAGCTTCAAATATTTAATATTTGAATTTTTAGAATTTAGTGTAATTTTATTTATAATTGTATATCCATCTACAGGGTGAAGGTAAATCTCATTATCTTCAGCCTTTGAGATAATTGAATTTTGTTGATTTATAGTATTTAACCATAATAAAATTTCTTCATTTAAATTGACTTCACCAACATCATCAATTGAATCTTTTGGAACAAATTCAACAAATTTTGAAAACTCTTTATATACAATATTTTCCGAATTAAAACATCTATTGACATTTAATAAGTTTAATTTTACCCAAGTTTCAGTTCTTTGAAATTTATCGTTTTTATTAATTATTGAAAATAAAGCTAATGTGCCAACTGATGTTTTTAATGCTAATTGTTTATATAATTCTAATTTCAATTTATATTCTTCATTGTCAATTTCTTTAAATCCTCCTTTCTGAGAACACCAAAGTGTAAACAATCCAATAATTTTTATTACAAATTCACTCCAAGTGTCTTCATAATCTGCATATTGTATTTGTAGTAATGTCTTTTCCACTGATTGCTTATCTTCAACCAATTCTTTGTGATTTAAAAGATGTAAAAGTATTTCAAGAATTATTAAATACATTGATAAATCAATGATATTGGGATTTTCAATTTTCTGATTCTTTTTATAATCATCTATTATGTTATTTTCAAGTATTTTACAATAATTAACCAAAAACTTTTCAACTTTTTCTTTTAGTCTGTCAAAATTTGATTTAGAAATCATTTTTTTTGAAGTCATTTTGGTAACCTCAGCACGTCCGGTTGATGTGTTAATATTTTCTGTTTCTTCTTCATCAATTTTTGCCTGTTCTTCTTTTTGTTTGGCTTCCTTTAAATACAAAAAAATACTCTCCCAAAGTCTAACACTTTTATATTCAATATACCCCTTCCCTTTTTGAATTTCTTCAAAATTCCTCGCTTTTTTTTGAATTTCTTCATAAGGCAAATAAAGCAAATCATTTTCTTCTTCAATTATTTTTGTATCTGATTTTATATCTGATTTTGAACTTCCTACTATCTTATTTTTATCACTTTGTTTATAAATTGTATTCAGATATTCAATTATCTTTGGTGATGAAAAATTACCATTTTCAATAAGTTTTTTTATTTGATTGAGCGAACGATTTCGTGGCGAAGGATTTGTACTTTCAAATGCATTAATATCAATTACAAATTGCTTATTTGAAATATTTGATTTATCAAAAACAACCCCATATAAAACAGTAGTTAATGAAGGAATAGTCAATTTAATAATAGCCTCACCTTGTTCAATATCATTTTCTTTCTCAAATAAAAGCTCACCTTTACCATTAAAAAAACATATTTTTACTTCCGGTACTTTTAACTTAGACGATATGTAAATCATTAATTCATTGTAATTTTTTTCTATTGCTTTAATGAAAATTATCTGATTATTTTCATTAATTAAATTTTCAATATGTTTTACAATATTTTGAAATTCTGCAACATCTAAAATTTTATCAGTTAATTTCAAACCCAAGAAATTATTAAAATCAAAATTATTTTTTTGATACAAAATGCAAGCTTCATGGTTAATAATTGTACCATTACTTAAAAATGCAGAAAAAGAGGCATTAGCACTACCGGTTAAAAGATAGCTTTTAATATTTCCTTCGAAAACGATATTCTTTGCATGGAAAAAACTTTGTTTAATTTCCTCCTGTTTATTATTTTCCCAATAAAAAAAATTCAAATTGGATTTTGGTTTTATGAATTTAGGATATGAACCAAATTTTTTTTGTAAATATATGTTTATTTCATTTGGTTGAAAATGTTCATATAATTTATCAATAAACTTACCATCAGTATCATAAAAAGGGCTTTGAATAGTAATTTTCTTAATATTTTCATTACCTATTATTTCTACTAATTGATTAAAAAGCGATTTTTCCGAGTTCGTAGCTAAAAAACTTATTGTATTTTCATTATCAATTTGATAAGTGTTGGATATGACTATTTTTTCAAAATTTCTGAATAAAAAACAATTTTCTTCTATAGTTTGTAATTTATTATTAGCCGAATCTCCTAATCCAAAATGAAGTTGTTTTAAATAGTTCCATGCTTGTATAATTAAACCAAACTTTATATCATTTTGATTATCAATAAAAATAGCATTCCAAGTCTCTAAATTTTTCCCATGTCCAGAAGTTGTTAGATTTCCAGAACCAAGTAATAATAAAATAGAAGATTCTCCGACTAAAAAAATGATTTTTGGATGAAAAGCACCATTGCATTGAATTCCATGTATAGAATAGTTTCTTTTTCTTGATACGCTTAATTGACTATATTCATTTAATTGATTACTAAGCATATTCCCATCAGCTAAAACCGAAATATAATGAATATCTTTACTTCCTAACAAAGGTAAAACCTGTTGTTCAAAATAATATAAATTTATTGAATATGTAGTGAAAATTGCCGAGTGAAATTTGCCGTGAGGAATTTCCTTTAGAAGTACCCTGTTTATCATAAACTGTTCAATATTTCAATTCCCAAATCGGTGATTTTATATTTCTTACCTTCTTTATTAATCCAATTTATATCAATCATATATTGAACTAAATTTTGTAATCGAGGAGAAGTCCTGCTTGGCTCAGTTTCTCTTAGTCGCCAAACAGTGTCATTTTCAATCATGTAATTATGAACTAAACTTTGTCCTATTCTGGTTTTGGAATAAGAAGAAAAAGTATGCTGATTTATTGTAGTTAAAATTATTGCTTTAGAATATTCGCTTAACGTAAGATGAAATTTTGTTTCAATTAATTCGTCAAATAATTCTATAGCATAACCATTTCTATTAAAATTGTTTTCGGATAAAAATGCTAATTCTTTAAGTTGGTGCTTATGTTTGAAACAATTAAGATAAACAGTTAATATTGTTTTTAATGCATGGATTAAACAGTTTCCATAATTTTTATCTCTAAATTGTTTGAATAATAAATTGTAATGTTTATATACTTCAATATTTTCTTTTTCAAGTATTTCACAATATTTTTTTATTGTGCAAGTTCTTGCATCAATGCCATTTTCATTAAAACTATTAATTATTTCTTCAATTAACATATTGATACAATCATCTATCGGCGTTGGATATTTTTGAACTGAAAATAAAAAACAAGAATGAAAATATTCATATGCAACATGTAACAATTCATTTATTTCAAATAAATACCAAGCAGCTGAGGTGCTAAAAGTTAATTCTGTTAAACCAATATTTTTAAAATAATTATAATTTAAAAAAGCATTAGAAAGGTTTTCTATTTCACCATTTTCAGTACTCAAAAAATATAAAATTAATTGTATTGAATTTCGTCTATTAAATGTTGGTTCAATTTTTCTATCATCTTCTGCAACAAGTATTTTTTGATAAAATTTATGTTCATCAGAATTTGGAGGAATTATATGCAATGCAAATGACTCCAATTTTGTTAATTCATCTTTTGTAATCAAACCATTATAAACACTTTTCCAAAATAATTCTTCATCATTATGAATGTTGTTTTTAAATGCTTTAGCTAATTCTTCTCCCTTACTTGTTAATGTATAAATATTTACATCTAATTGAGGATGATTTATTAAATTTAATTCTCTTAATACTGCACTATAATACTGCCCAAATATTCCGAAACGGTTTTTCCAGTACAGATTGTTATTTTCCTCATTATCAAAATCTGCACCCGAAATTAAATTAATTTCTGATTTTTTGTCATTTACTGCAAAAATACTTCCACTGACACCTGTTATACCTTTGAATTTGTTTACCATAATGTATGCAAGGAGTAATTCTGCTCGTCTGATGTACCTAATTTGTTCGGTTAAAGAATTACTCTTTTTAATTTCTTTTCCTATCGTTTCAATTAACCAACAATAAAAGCCTAAATATCTAATTCTGTTAGTCACGTTGGTTATTCCTACAATCATTTTTGTATAAATGACAACACTACTGTTTTGGATAGCTAAAGGGTCTCTACCACTTGCTTCTGAAGAATATTGGGCACTGAAAGGTTCTATTTGTTCGTCTGTTGTGTATGCCATTAGATATAAATGGTTTTATTTAATTCAATATTTGTTTTTTTAATTTTTAAAAATATTCTTTCACTTTTTAATCTCATGAATTTTAGAATTTAATTTGTCTATTCTTTCTTTTATTAGTTTTGGTTTTACAAATTTATAATCAAACAATTCTTCAATAATTTCTAATAAAAACGTTGCTTCATCTCTTTCTACATCAACAATTTCATTTGTGTTTTCATATTTTTTAGGATGTGCTGCCCAATTTCCGATTATTCTTATTTTATCAATTGTTTCAAAAAGGATTGTCGGAATGTCCGGTGTTTTAAGAAATTCCAGAATTTCTTGTTGCAGATTTGCTTTTTGAATATTAAATTCGTTGTGCAAAATTGTTTGTAATAATCTTCGGCACAAAGTTGCACTGGATTTGGGACTTAATTCTAAAATTGAATATGCTTCTAAATATTCTTCTTTGTAATTTTCAGGTATTTCACGTGATAATATTTTTTTTATGTGTTTTGGAAATATAAGTTCTTTTTTATCTATATATTTCTTTTCATGATAATTGTATTGTGAACTTACATTAAAAACAATAACACTTTTGCAAAACTCGCATTTATATCCTTGAATACTTCTTTTAAGTTTGTGAACCGTATTTTCAAAGTATTCGAACTTATAAGTAGCTTTAAAATCTATATTTTTATTGCAATGTGGACAAATCATATAATTTCATTTTTAAACTATAATATTTAATTTTTCAAAAGATTAATTTATTTATATTCAGATTTCTAAAACAAATTTTTTGTTATTATTTTTACTAAATATTATTATTGTTTTCTTTCAATTCTTTTGTAATAAACAACTTTAATTCATCTACCGATGGTAGTGCAAATTGGTATTTTGATACGAATAATTGTTTGTCATTTACTGCAAATTCAACTAATGTTTCGCCTTTGTCAGTGCAAAGTAAAATTCCAATAGGTTCGTTATCATCTTTTTGCTGTTCAAATTTGCGGAAATAATTTAAATATACTGTCATTTGTGCTGCATCGGCATATTCAAATTTTCGAGTTTTTAATTCTATTAAAATATTGCATTTTAATATTTTATGATAAAAAACCAAATCAACATAATAATGTTTGTTGTCTATTGTAATTCTTTTTTGACGTGCTTCAAAACAAAATCCTTTACCCAATTCGAGCAAAAACGATTGTAAATGATTAAGTAAAGTTTCCTCCAATGCTTCTTCTTTTAATACTTCATGTTGTTTTAATCCAAGAAATTCAAAAACATAAGGGTCTCGAATAATATCTTCTGGTAAAAAATTAATTGCTTTACTATTCGCAAGTTCTATTACTTTTTCTTTGTTTTTTGAAAGTCCTGTTCTTTCGTATAACAAACTTCCGATTTGTCGTTCCAATTCTCGAACACTCCAATTGCCTTTTATACACTCTATTTCGTAAAATACTCGTTTTAAATTATCATCAATTCTCATTAATTCTTCTAAATGTGTGTATGATAAACGAGTTAAAATTAATTGAGTTTCTACTTGAATTTCTTCTTCTTTGGCTTGTGTTTTTATTGATATAGAATTAAATACATTTATCAATTTGAATTCGGAGGTCAACGACCTCCAAATTTGATTTTGGTTAGATTCGGAGGTTAGCGACCTCCAAATTTGCGGATATGTTAAATAAAATTTGCGATAATTACGCAATTCTCTATCCGAAACTGCTTTGAGTTTTTTATTTTTCAGATTTTCGGAAAGATTTTTCATTAAATTCTCGCCATAAACGGCTCTATCTTCTCCGTTTTGTTCAAATTCTACAATGTACAAGCCATACAGCCAATTACGAATAGTTATTGATTGATTTATTGCATTAAAAACCTTTTGCTTCAGGTTTTTATCGGTATCCGTAAATATATTTACTAATTGATTGAAATTCATTAATTTTTGCTTTTTATTTTACTTTTTATCTAAATCGAGAGTTTTCAAAGTCGTTCATTAAATATTAAGTTGAAATTTTATTTATTAGTTGAAAATTATTAAGTTCAGCAGTTGAATATTTGCATAATAATGGTATTCAATTATTTTTCCCTTCAATTATTGCAATTTCTACATCAGTAAGTTCATAAAGTTGGTAAATCATTTTATCAATTTCTCGTTCTTCTTTTGTCGTATCTTCTCCGTTTTTTTTCTTTTCTAATATTTTATCAACCAATTCGATAAATGGTTTTTGCTCTTTTTCTGATATTTCGGGAATAGGAAATTTTTTACAATTAGCTATTAAAATTTTTTGAAAAACAACCTTTTCAATATCTAAAAATTTATGTTTATGATAAAAACTCATTAATTTTGAATTTAATATACACAAAATATATTTAAGTGATAAAATGCAGTTTTCTTTTGGAATAATTGAAAAGCCAATTTGAGTAAAATAATTTGGTTTTTCGGAATATCCACCAATAATTCGTAATTCATTTCCTCCAACTATTTGTCTAATAATTATTTTAGAATTTTCAAAAAACTTTTTATCTCTGGGTGCACCTAACCAATGACCATAATTTAAATATTCTTCAATTTCATCTGAAATATAGAATCGTTGAATATTTTTTCCTGAAATTAATGGAACATATAGCTCTGATATTTTGATTTTTGAATGAAATTCTCTTTTTTTTATTAAATCTGGTGAATGTCCTTTATATTTATCGTATGGGGTTATTCCTAAAGATGTTAAAATAAAATCTTCAAGATATTTATTTGAATTTTCGATTTTCATTAAAATTTTTAAAATATTATTATTTGAAAAAATATTAAATCTTGAATCTTTATCTTTTTTCCAATCTTCTCTTTGAAAATTATTAAAAATAAGTTTCCCAAAATCCATTTTATCGTTTTTAGAAAAATAAACTCCTTTAATATTTTTGTCATTTATATTTTTTCCTGAAATTAATATAATTGTTTCAACCGTAGCAGCTTCAAAAACAGAATCAGGTAATTTTATTATTTTTTCAACACCATCAACAATGAATTTTCTGATTTTTTTATATGATTCATTAATTAAAATTGAATTTGGCATTATAAAAGTTAATTTACCGTCTGGTTTTAAAAGATTTATTCCTTTTTCAACGAAAATAGAATATAAATTTATTCGATTTTCAGTTGTTTGAAATAATTTGAAGTATTCTTTTACATCATTCTTTGGTAATGCTTTAATATCAACATACGGCGGATTTCCAATAACAATATCAAAAACACCTAAATCAGAATAATTTGCAGGTTTTAATTCTTTACTCAAATTTTCAATTTTGAGATTCAATTCTTTAATTTTCGTATTTAACGAATTTATTGAATATGTCGCATCAATAGGTTCAGATACAATATTTTTCACTTTTTTATCAATTGTACCTTTGAGTTCGTTTATTTTGTTATTAATATTTTCAATTTCAATTTCTAAAATTTTAATTTGCTGATTTGCCGTATTAAATTTCAGTTTCAGAATTTTATCAATTTTTTTTGCTCCAAGCGATAAATTAATTGATTCAATTTGTGAATTTAAAGAATCAATTTGTTTATTAAATATTTCAATTTCTACACTTTGATTTTTTTCATTTGTCTTTTCAGGCAGTAATCCAAACATCCAAAGTTCGTCGAAAAATGGTGCAACGCTTTTGTCATCAAACGGATTCCATTGAAAAATTGTTTGAGCAATATTACCAATTTTTGGGTCTGTCAAATATATTTTTGCAGAAAGTGCTAAAATTTCTTTTTGTAATTCTTCAAATTCAATTTTTAGTTTTTGTTTGTCAGGTTTTAATTTTGTAACAAATCCATCTGGTGTTGCTGTATCAAAATATTGTAATCTAATATTTTGTAGTTCGTTTATTTTTTTAATTAAATCTTCAACCTCTTTAAATACCAATTTTTCGGAATTTTGTAAATAATATTCTTTTAAACCAATACCAATTAATGTATTAGCTGTTACAAACTTAAAATCGAGGTTTGGAAGTGGTTGTATGTTTTGGTTGTCTTCTTCAACAATCAAAGTCAGCCAACTTCTTAAACGACTTAATTCGGTTGCTAAAGGTTGAATATCAACCCCAAAAATTGAATTTTGCAGAGTTTCGAGTTTTAATTGATAATTTGGAGAAGTTTCCTTTTTTTCAATTATTTGAAATCCTTTTCGTAATCCTTTAGCGGAAATTTTAACATCGGCATTTCCTTTTTTCTCATCTTTTTTTGTGTAACAAAGTTGTTTTAAAGTAACAATTTTTTGTAACATTCCAATCGGAAAAGCACCTGAACCACAAGCAGGGTCAAGAATCTTAATTTCGCAAAGAGTTTTATAAATCAGGTCTTTAATTTTGTTTTTTTCTTCAGCTTTTAAAGTTCCTTCGTTAAAAAATTCGGTACGTACAAAATCTTCGATATATTCTTCATTCAAAACACTGTCAGGTCGTTCCGATACTGACAGGTTTTTTGATAACAATTTTGTTTTCAGATATTGAATAATTGATTCTTCAACCATATATTCAACAATTTCTCGTGGAGTATAATATGAACCTGTTGATTTACGAGCTGTTTCACCAGTTTCTGGATTTTGTTCAGCCAAAAGATTTTCAAAAATTCGCCCAAGCATTTCGGGGTCAATTGCTATTTCCGAATTTGCTGAAGAGTTTTCATCAACTGTAAAATTGTAACTTTCCAGAAATTTGAAAAAATTCTCAATAACCGAGTCTTCAATTTTTATTTTAATATAAAAATATCCATCTTCAACTTTATAATAATCATCTGTTTGCGGTTCAAAAAGTCCTCCGTTCAAATATGGATAATCTTTAAAAACCATTGGAATATCTTCACGATTTGCTTTTGGAGTATTAAAAACTTCAAAAAACAAAACAGATAAATATTTATTGTAATAATCGTCTGTCTTTGTAACTGTATCAGAGGATAAAACATTTTCTTTTATGATTTCTTTTTTCTTTAAAAACCAGCAAAAAATAATTCTACCAATCAAACGAATCGCAAATTGTTCTTTTGTATTTTGTTCTTTAAAAAGGCGTTCGTTTTTAGCTAATTCAAGTACAATTTGTTTAAAATACTGATGAATTCCTAAATAGAAATGTTTGTTAATAATTGAAATATCAAACGAATCCCAAAGTGCTTTCCAAAGATTTGCTGGTTCTTTGAGATTTTGAAAAAGTCCATCGGTATTGAATTTATTGTTTACTTCGTTTAGAATTAAATCGTAAGTTTTAAACCAATTTCCAACTTCGAGAGGAAGAATTTTTAACTTTATTTTTTTACCTTCTTTACCGACAACAACAATTTTGAGTTTAGATTCTGATTTGTTACCGACAAACCAAATAATATAATTCTGAGCTAGTTGTCCACGATGAAAACGGCGTGCCAGTTGTAAAATTTCAGTTTTATGAAGTTGTTCATCATTCAATTTTACAAAGAAAAACAACAATTGAGAAATTTCACCTTTTAATAATGAAATTGCTCTTATTTCGTGTTGGTCAATTCGTTGAGGCAGTTCAACAATATTTCTCAAAAGTTCAGCACCAAAAAGTTCTTTTTGTTGTGCAACAGGTAAAATTGCTTCCCAGTTTACATTTTGATTTACCCCAAATTGATGAATTAATAATTCGCAAACTTTCGGGTAATCAATTTTTGTAACTTCTTTTATATAGTTTTTAATATCAATCATTTGATTTTAAATTTTGAGTAAAAAATATTAATATAAAAATCCGAATAACCAAAGTGGAATTTCGTTTTCGTATCCTGTTTCAATGTCATCTTTTGCAGTATAAGAATTTTTAATACCTGCAATTTGTTTTCGGGTTTTATTTTTTCCGCCAACTTCAAAAATGTATTTGTCATCGACAAAAAAATCTCCAATTTCGTTATAATCAACTTTGTGTTTTGCAGAAAGTTGATTAATGAAAAAAGTTTCTCTTAAATTGCCAACATTCGTGTTTGCATCAGCAATAGCAAATAAAAGATTTGGATGATAAAGATAAATTTTTTCGGGTTTTGAAAGTAAACTAACACCTTTTACAGAGTTGTGTAACTGATGAATTATTTGAGATTCTTCTAACAAATTGAAAAATTGTTTCAATGAATTTCGAGTAACTCCAATTTTTTCGCTCAACTTTGAAATATTCGGTTTAAAAGGAACTGAAGTTGCGACAATATAAATTAACTGTCTGATTTTATCAATACTACCTTGTGTAATTTCAACGGCTTTATGTAAATCAACTTCAAGTATCAGATTGATAATATTTTTAAGTTTGTATAAATATTGTTGTTTGTTTTCAATGAAAAAAGGATAATATCCAATTTTCAAATATTCGTCAAACTTTGCAATCGGAAGTATTTTTTTTCTGATTTCAGAAGCAATTGTGCGATGATTTTCAAGAATTTCGGCGAGTTTATAAACTTCAAAATCAGTTTTTTCGTTATAATTCAAAAATTCTCTGAAAGAAAATCCTCTAAGTTCATTAATTACAGCTCTTCGTGATAAATCTGATTTACCGATATTTAACTGCAAAATTGAAGAACCTGTAAAAACTATTTTAAGATTTGGAAATCTGTCATATATCAATTTAATCTCTTGCGACCAGTTTTTATAAAAGTGTACTTCATCAATAAAAATATATTCACCACCTTTTTTTGCAAAGCTATCGGCAAAGTCAATTAATTTATTGTCAGTAAAATATAAATCGTCAAGTGAAATGTAAATTGCTTTTTCTTTTAGATTATTCAGCTTTATGTACTGAAGTAGCAAGGTAGTTTTTCCTACCCCCCTACTGCCTTTAATACCAATAAGTCTATTATTCCAGTCAATAGTTGAAATATAATCTCTTACAAAATTTGAAGGGACTAAATCAATCTGTTTGTCCGAGTTTTCAATGAGTTGGTTCATTTTTAATTAAAATTGGATTTTTCAAAGACCAATAATAATCATTTTTTGAATATTCTGCAAATCATTTTCTATTTTTTATAAAAACCAAACCAAATTGAAGGTTTAACTATCTGATTTTTTTCGATTTCTTCATTTTCAGTTTTTAAAATATTATTTGCCTGCATTTGAATATCATCAAGTAAATCAAAACAGATTTGATTGTTGTAGTTTTGAAGTAAACGGCGTAATTTTTTATCGACTGCAATATTTTTTGAAAGTAAAATTTTGCGGATTCGATTAACATTATCTGAAGATATATTTTCAATATTTTCATTTAATAATTCCAATAAAGCTTCTTTTTCATTTGCAAGTGATGATACTCCACCACTTTTATTTACGCCCATAAATCCTGCTAAATCTAAGCCATCAAGAGTAAGCTGAACTGCATTTTGTTGAATATAATGTTGGTTTACAATTTGAATCAAATTTTCTTTTTCTTTCCATTTTATAGTTTCAATTTGCCTTTCGGTATCAAATCCGACATTGGAATTATAATTTCTGATTAGATTAAGTGCTGTAATTTTGTTTGTTATAATTTCAAATTTATTGTTATCCTGAATTTTGAAAAAATCGAAATCTTTTTCACCTGTTTTAAAAGTCAATATTTTTTCATTCGATTTTAAAGTTTGAATTCCACACCATTTATTGAAATTCATTGATAAAAGTTTTTCTTTTTCTTCATCTGTCGCTCTTCGGAAAAATTCTCTTAAATCATTTTCAAATTGTTCATCAAATGCTAAATCGTTTTCTCTTTCAAGCTCTTCAATGGCTTCAGTCTGATTATTTTTATCTTTTGAATATAATTTTTCTATCAAACCAAATTCACGAGGTGTAATTTGTTCTCCCAAAACCTGATTATCAAGTCCGACTGTTGCTCCAATAATTTTAATTTTTTCCTGTAATTTTTTCATCAATTTCAGGAATTTATCTAATTGTATTTCAGGTAAAAAATTGTAAATATGAATATTTTCATGAGTTGAACCTAATCGGTTTATACGTCCATTTCGCTGAATCATTTTTACCGGATTCCAATGCAAATCGTAATTAATAATTATTCCACAATCTTGCAAATTCTGACCTTCACTTAAAACATCAGTCGTAAAAAGAGTTTTTATTTCAGGTTTTCCATCAATTTTATTATTGATTTTATTAACTTTTTGTGCAACCGGAGAAAATCTTTTCACTGAATCATGGATAAATTCACGACCAACTGAACTTGTAAGAAAAACTATTTCATTTTCTCCAATTCCCAAATTTTTCAATAACTCAGAATCTTTATTTATTTCTTCTTTTAAATAGTTTATAGTTGTTGCAAAATAAGAGAAAACCAATACTTTTTTGCCTTTTATATTATTTAACCATTTTTTTAACTGAATAAGTTTTGAATCAATATTTATATCATTTAAAACATTGAAAATTAAGTTTATAATATTTTTATCTTGTTCAATAAATTTTTTAATTACATCATTTTGAAATTCATCTAAATTTATTTCAGTATATGCATATTGAATTTTATAAATTTTACCTTCATTAGCTAATCGTTCTCTTTTCTTTTTTTGAGATATTTCATATTTTTCGATTTGTTTATTGAGTAAATCGTTAAAATCTTCTTCTTTTGTATATTCGCTAATTGTTTTTAAAACAATTTCAGATTTTACAATTTTATTTTCTTTGAAAAATAAATCTTCAAAACGAGTTAAAAATTTTTCATATTTTTTAATTCTTTTGCGAAAAGTGTAAATTGACGAATCAAATGATTTAAATAATGTTACTTTAAATATACCGGTTAAATTGCTACGAGATTTTGCTTGTAATTCTTCTTCCGAAGTTTTATCAATCTTATGAGTAAGAAATGAATATGGTATTAACTTTAATCCTTTTATTGCTTTGTCTATGAAATGAAAAATAGATTCGTATTCAGTATTTACTGTTTTTTTGGTTTCAGGTTTTTTTGTTGCAAATTTAAAAAAATCAAGAACTCCTTCCATTTCAATTTTTTCATCTTCAATCTCAGTTGTTTCTTTTATAAAAAAATCAAATAATTCAGGTTTTGATTTTGATAATTTATTTAAAACCGAACTGATAGATTTTCTAATTTCTTTACTATCTAATTCATAAAGAATATTTTCTAAATTTTCATTCGGAAAAATTATTTTCTGATTGTTTATTTGAGCATCAGGAAAATCTTTTTTTACTTGATGTCGTGTTCTTTTGACTAAAATTTTATTTAAAATTGGAAATAATTCTGTAAAAATTTCCTCATTTCCTGATTTAATATAATCACGTTGAACATCTCTAAAATTCTTTGTAAAATCACTAATTCCAAAATGATTAAAAGCATTAACATTTCCACTTTTTGCCAAAAGTATTTGATTTGCAAGGTCTTTAATGCCATTATTTACCGGAGTTGCAGATAGCATTAAAACTTTAGGTTCATATTTACAAAATTCATTTTCTGATAATAAAGTTAATAAATTTTGTAAAGAATTAGCCCCTTGAGTTTTTAAATTATGACTTTCATCAATAACTAATAAATCAATTGCATTTTCTCGTTTAGATGTTATTTTGCGTTGTAGAAGTTCATTTTTAATTTTTTTGAAACTATTATCATTGCCAAATTCAGTAATTGAATAAACTGGTGCATTTACAGTAATATCAGCTAAATGACCTTTCCAATCTTCTCTTAATGAAGCAGGACAAATGACTACAACATTTTGCCGTCTGTGGTAACCATACTCTTCAAGAATCTTTTTTGCAATAAAAGATTTTCCTAACCCGACACTATCGGCTAGTAAACACATTCTTATATGTTTGTGATTTAAACGTGCTTTAACTTTTCTGACACTTTCTTCTTGAAACGTAGCTAAATCAACTCTTGATGCAAAATTATCTTCGGTTTTTAGTTGCTGCTCTATTTCAATATCTTCTTTGTAAATTTCGTATATTGTTCTGATATACATCTCATAAGGTGAATAAGTTATATCCCCGAATTTGCTAAGACCAATGATTTCAGTTTTAAATTGAAAATTCCAATCAAAAGAATTTTCATTATTCCATAAGTTCTCAAACCAACTTCTATGACTTGGTTCAAGATTAGTACCTTGTGGAATAAAATTTACTATTCGATGGTCGGTTTCAACAGCATTTAATTCAGTATTCTTTAAAATTCCATTCTTCGTAAAATTTGAACTTCCAATTATTCCAATTGCTCTTTCACAGACATTTCCAATAATATAACATTTAGCATGGAGAAAATCACCTTTGTATAATTTAACCAGAATTCTTTTTTCTTCAATTTGTTTCAAAACAAAATCGACAGCTATTTGATATTCTTCTTTGAAAGACAATTCTTTCAAATCCTTATTTAAATATTTTTCAGGAAATGCCTTATCTAACTGAGTAGTTCTTATTGTTGGCTCTTCACCAATTAACAAACGTATTTCTGAATTCGAATTGTTTGAAAGAAAAGTTTCCAAAGTTGTTAATAATTCAACCATTACAGGCAAATCCCAATATCCGGTAGCAATTGAAAGTTGAGAAAAATCTTTCAAAATAAGTTTCTCTTCCAAAAACGCTTTTAATTGATATACACTACTTGAATTATCTATTATTTTGATGTCCATTGGTAGATTTTAATAAAAACAAAAATATTAAAAATCTAAAATTAAAAATTTAACTTAATATGTCAAAATATTTCAAATAAATGCTTTATAATAAAAAAAAGTTTATGTTCATTTTATTTCAAAAAGGATTATTTTGCAAGGGTTTTTGATGAAATTGTTTAAAAATATATTGTTTTAGAATTGAACCAAATCTGCAACCAAAATTTTTTCTTTTGGGTAAATTAATAATGCTTATTTTTTGATTCATTCAACTTATTGTTCATTAAATTTTTAATTGTTTTTTGTAAATTAATACTCGTTTTTTTAATTCATCGTTTTGTTTTTGGAGATTGGAGTTTTCGTTTTTCTGTTGTTCAAACAAAAATGTTAAATTCTTATAATCAATACTTTTATCTATAATTTGCATATTCAAATTCTCGATAATTTTATTGGCTTTATTTATTTCTTCGGTAAGACGTTTGATTTCAAAATTCTGATTGAAAATATGGTCTTCAAGTTTTCTTTTTGCGTCATTCTCAACATGATACTTTTCAATTCTGACTTTCATATTTTTACGATATGCCATGCTTCTGCATTTTCCACTGCAATACATTCCTTTATCGTTTTTGGGAACAAATTCTGTTTTACAGACTTTACATTTTTTTGGTTTCATAGTTTCAAATAATTTTAATGATTAATTTTTACGTGATAAATAATTTTATTTCCATTATATTTCGTTACGAAAAATGCCAAAATTCTAAAAAATAATTCCGAATAATTTCATTTTATCTGTTTTGCGTTACGAATAATTACTTTTTTACAAATAATCGTTCCGAATAGTTTTGATTTTGTTTTATTTTCTTCGGTCATTACCATCTAAATGTATGAAATTGAACATTTCTCTAAATCTTGAATAAAGTCTTTCTCCGTATTTTTCTTTCATTGTTTCAACATCAATGTTTGTTGTTGCATGTGTTAAAATATTTTGTTCTAAAAAATCATAACGAGTAAATAAAATTTTTGCTATTACATTTTCTCTATTTCCAAAATACATAGCTTCTTCGTCGATAAAGCCAATATCGTCAATACACAAATGATATGGTTTCGGAACTTTTACATTATACCCATTTATCTGAATATTATACAAATACTTATCAATTTCGGTATTTCCTCCGATAGAAAATTGGTCAATAATAAAATTTGCTCTTTCAAATTTGAAATATTTAGCAAGTCTTTTGATAGTAGAATAATTACTAAATAATTGCATAATTTTAGATTTACCCGTTCCAACGTTACCCGCCAGAATTATTCCTTTATTTAAATTAATTCCGTTTGTATCAATTGATTTTATGTTATTGAAATACAATAATAAATTCATTAATATCGGCAGATTAAATTCGTCGAAAACAAAATCAAGATTTAATTTTGCAGCAGCAATTTTTTTCAGGAAATTAATTTCGGCAGCAAAATCAAAATCCTTTGGAATAATCCATTTGTTTTTCAATTCCATATTTATTTCTTGAAAAATTTCTTTTATATTCATTTTTATTATTTTTTAAATTTTTATTTAAATTATATTTATATTGTTCATTTTCAACTATAGGTATAGTTATTTCTGACGATAAAGTATCGTTATTTTCAACTACAGGTATAGTTGTATTTACCGATACTATGTTTGTTTTTGCCTGAGGTATCAGAATTCTATGATTTCCAGAAGATTTATCAATTTCTGAGATTAAATATTTATTTTTAATCAGTCCATTTATTAATTTTCCGGCTCTATCTTTGCTTATATTTAGCAACTTAGAAAAATAGAAGTTGTTTGCAAAACAACCTTTAGCATTATGCAATGCAATTATCTGTGCAAGAAGAATTTTCTCTGATGAATTTAATTTTTCATCAAATAAAATTTCTGCATCAATCCATAAACCGATTGTTTTTGAAATGTTGTTTTTCACAGATAATTAGTTTACTTTTTCGATTTAATATAATCATCTGCAATTTGTTGAGCATTAGATGGTCGTCCATTTTCTAACCATGAAATTATTTCACTGCGTTTAAATGCGAGGAACTTCCCTTCTTTATGATAAGGTATTTTTTTGAAATGTGCTAAGGTTCTGATTGTTGCTTCGGCAAGATTTGTAATTTCTGAACATTCTTTTATTAGAATGCGGTCGGGAAGTTCAAAATTGTTATTATGAAGATTTTGCGAATTTAGTTTTTCATGTAAACTAATTACAAGCGTTTCAATGTCTGTAAGTTTTTTCTCTAACTTTAAAAAAGGATTCATCATAAATTTTGGTATTAAAAATTAATTTAATTCAAAATTATGATAAACAAATAATTGAACTTTTTACGAACTAAACTTTTTTTTGTTTTTGAAATTATTTGCTTCTTTTAATTCTTGTTCAATCAAAGAGATACATTCAGGATATTTTATTAATTCATTTTTTAAAATTGATAGTTTACGAACCGATTGCGAACCATATTTTCTCTTATTTGGGTCTTTTAAATACTCTGTAAATTCGCCTAATAGTTTTTTTCCGCTGAATTTATTTGTAAACCCATTTTGAAATGCTATTTCTTCTTTATTATCCCATGTTATTTCATGGTTACTTTTAGGGTATTTAAGATGTAAATAGCAGTGTTTTAATGCTAACAAGGTTAAATCGCCCCTCTGTATATTATTTTTAGCTTCGTTTATTTCTGTTTCAATTGATTGTTTTTTTATTGTATTTACTTCTTCTTCAATTAAAAATAAATATTTTTCAATTGAATAGTAAAAACATACATCTAAAAATTCATCTATGGAATTGAAATACAGATTACCTGTTTCAATTCTTGATATTAAGGATTTTAACTCAATTTTTATAAAATTGTCATTCGATAATTTTTGATATTTCTCTTTGTAATTTGTTATAAAATAATACAATCTAAATCCTAATGACGTCTCATTTTTTAATAAAGAATTACTTAGTAGAAAAATTAATGTTTTTTTATTGTTTTTTTGAAATTCTATCGAGGTCTTTACGAATAAATTGTTAAGTTCTTGATTTTTATATTTCGTAAAAGATAAAAGTATTTTTCCGGCGATAATATCTAAATAGAATAGAATATTTTTATTTGAAAAATCTAAGATACTTTTTACATTATTTATTTCCTTTTCAATAAATTCATTTACTTTACTTTCACTTAACAAATTATTGATTCTTTGTTTAAAATTATCGTAAAAGTAATTGGAATAAAGTTTACTTTTTATTTCAATATTTCGTTTGTAGAATATATTAATTTTATCATAGAATAATATAACATTATCATCTTTTTCTATTGATTTTGAATATGTCATGCAATAATCAATTAGCAAGCTCATTGAATTAAAAATACTAATGTCCACATTCTTTTGGTAATAGCGATTTAATAAACTATCTAAATCATTTTCACTTTTATTTAAAAAATTTTTGAATTTTTTTAATCTGTTTTTTTCAATTTTCTGAAATTTTTCCTTGTTTTCAATTTTCTCATTTTCACCTAACTCATTCGTTGAAAAATTGTTAAAAATATCAAAAATAAAATCGTAATTATGTGATTTTGTCCATAATAAAATATTTAAAATCAATATAGTACTATCAATATAATAATGTTCTTCTATATATTTTATTATTTCATTTTCAACTATTTCTGTAAAATTATTTGTTTCGTTATATTCCTCATAAAGTTGTTTTTGATAATTCAAAACATTATCAACAAAGTCAATATTTTCAAAAATTAAATATAATGACAAAATTTTCTTATATTCAGCTGTTTCGGGAAAAACGTAAAACTCTTCGTTTGAATTTAATTTTTGCTCAAAAACACTTTCATTATTAAACAAATAGATTAATTCATTCTTTATCTTATTCAGTACCTGATTTTTTTCTTCAATTGGGATTGTTGCAAATTTTTGAACTATTTTTTTATACAGACTAAACAATTCTATATCTGTAGATTGAGGAGTTCTATTGATTTTTTTATTAACTATAATCATATAATTTTTTTAAAATCTTCTAAAAATTTTATGGATTCAAAATCTTTTCTTTTGCTTAATAAGGTATCTATTCCTGTGATATAAGCATCTTTTAATAATTTTAATGCTGTTGGTTTGTCTGCTGCAATAAATTCGTTGTAAGGCAAATTTACACCTATTTCAATAGTTTTTGATTTGGTTCGGTATTTAATGAAATTCTCTGTTTTTTTAAAATTATCAGTATTTACAGCAAGATACACAAATACTATTTTTTGGATTTTATCACCATAATTATTTAGTTTTAAATTTTCATTTAAAATATTTTCTATTAAAAATGTACCTTCAAATTTGCTGAAGTCTTTAATATCTGTGTCGTAAGTAAAACCAAATTGTTTCATAATTTAAATTTTTAACGGTCAATTATATTTCCTGCCGGTCTAATTAAATAAATATCTCTTTTTAAACATTCCGGTAACAAAGGATATGAGTAAATAAGTTCTTTTTCTCTAATTAGTGTGCGTCCCTAAAGTAAAAATAAGATGGAAAAATTGAGTTAGCCAAATAAAATTAACATAAAGTAACAATATTTTAATATTTTTAATTATATTTTCGTA
>Ga0316608_1000208_pt1 | contig 31085 bp, 32 predicted proteins | sample MIS2016152B_MG_FD_207673 | JGI IMG/M metagenome (GOLD analysis project Ga0316608, IMG submission 207673) | Microbial mat bacterial communities from Middle Island sinkhole, Lake Huron, Michigan, United States - MIS.2016.152B | ecosystem: Environmental > Aquatic > Freshwater > Lake > Sediment...
AATTGGATATTAATATGACTTATGTTGTGGAGAAAATGTTGTATTACTTAGCAACTAATATGAGTCGTTATAAATTAATATTGAAATCGCAGCCACCTATTTATTTTATTGAGTTTTTCATAAGTTTTGCAAGGCTTTTTAAGTCGGCATTAAATTGGCCAATGGAATACGATCGGGAAGAGGTAAAGGCTCACCTGAGCAATTGGGTGTCGTCTCGAATTTTGGACGATACCGCCACGGAATTGATGAACATGGAATACGACCATCAAGATATTTTTGCTTCCGTACAAAAGGTCGAGAAATATCTTACTCTTGTTCTGGAGCTGTTCGAAAAAATGATGTTTGCAGGTAAAGTGGCATCACCAATTATCGAAAGCAAACTACCAAACAGGCATGGGCCTGTAATTATTAAAGATGGAAAAAGGATAAACTAAAATTAACAATATGGGAAAACCAGCAGCACGAATTAGTGATATGCACACTTGTCCAATGCAAACACCCGGGGTTCCTCCTATACCACATGTTGGAGGTCCGATAACAGGACCCGGATGTACTACAGTATTGATTGGAGGATTGCCAGCAGTAAGGGTGGGAGATATGGCTATCTGTACGGGGCCGCCAGATGTGATAGCGGCAGGTTCTGCTTCTGTTTTAATAGGAGGAATGCCTGCAGCACGCATGGGCGACCAAACCACCCATGGAGGGGTTATTGTTACAGGATGCCTTACTGTTTTGATTGGGGGATAAAAAACAATGTTGTTTACTAAGGATTTAATCATTCCCTTACTTTCTTTGATTACACTCAAAATGACTCTGCTCTGGGGTGTCAACCAGAGCACAGTTAAAGGGTATTAAGTTAACTTTATTAGGATATGACAGTTTAATTAGTATTTTAAAATTCAAGTTTATGATAATACTAGAAATTGTTCAAGGGCAAATATTGTTTATCAATGAAAAAACAGGAAAGCGCGAATTGGCTCGAAATAAGATGGAAATAAGTACCGCAGAACAATATCATTTTTCATTTAAATCGGAAGAAAAATCATCTGCCAATATTATAATAAATGGGCATAAAATCCATATGGGACCTAGTTCGGAGTTGCATTTTTGCAACATAGAAGGAAAAATAAAGACTCATCATAAATTATCAGGAGCAAGGCTGCTTTTTGGGACTGTTTGGTCGAAAGTTACCCAAATTATTGGAAAAGAGGATAATGACTGGAATAATCAATATAATACTGGAAACGATGCACCAGGGGTAAGAGGATGATGTTTTTCTATTTTAATTATACTAATGGGTACTTAAGATGTTATATTATTGTATTTTAAGAATTAAATATGTGGAGGCGAAGAGTGTTTTAAAGCGGAAACAAAATGCAAAGTGGCGATTATATTTACAAAAAAGGTGTTTTTACACAGCTTAAATTCCTTAATGGGAGAAAATTGTTAGAGGTTGAAATGTTAATAGGATACCATAAAGGGAGATTAAGCAAAGGGGCTTATATTGGAGAAATAACAAAGTTGCCAGATCTTTGGGAATTTGAATTATTGGGGTATTCACATATTCCTGGTCATAAATTCGAGAACAAATTTGATATTTCACAGTTCAATGTTTTAAAATTAAAAGAAATTGCAAGGAGTACTTGGTCGCTCAGCGGTCCCAATAGGCTTGTTAAAGTATTTCCTAATATTTTACACAATGAATTAATGGATAATAATGATCAGTATCCAATTGGAAAAGGTATTCCACAGTGGAATGGAATAGTAGATTTGAGGATTTTAATTATTCAAAAGGTTGAAGATTATCCGGATGGGAGGATTTATAGTTAACTTTCATTACCACAAAATAAGCATCAAATATAACAAACCAATTCTCCTCCACTTTGCGTATAAAAATGAAATGATTTGTTAATTTTAATACGTGTTTTCCAGAATCTTAGCCATTAAATTGGTGTCTTGAATTCTGCTAAATAAATTATAAGCAATGTTATATTCCCGATTAAATACCCGGTGATAAAGTTCGGTAATTACATAGGCTTTGTTACTGTTTGTTATTTCTCTGTCATAGTAGTTTAGCTCTTCCGAGCTCATTAGAATTTGCAGGATTTCAAAAACTTTTTCAATATCGCCAGGTCGAATAGTTAATTCATTCTGTTTACCATTTTCATAAAGTTTTTCATAATCTTCAACCAGATAAAATAGTCCTCGGTTTCTCCATTCTCTATAAACAGGGCTAAAATTCATGAAGATTTTAACCCGTGTAAAGTACCATCTTTCGTATCCAGTGGCCGGATCACGTGCATCTACCAGTTTTACCCTTAAAATAACTTTCCTGTCCTCGCTGTGAAACTGCTTTTCTGGACGGGCAAATTGGTTTCCAAAATGTTTTCCGCCCGAGATATACCGTTTGTACCCCTTTAAATAATCTCCAAAAAAATTATAAACAGAGATGCATCTTTTTAAGGACAGATTTTTGTTGAATTCCTTGGATCCAGGTGCTGATGCATAACCATAGCAATCGAGAAAGACCCAGCATCTATTTTGCAGGCATTTATGAAAATCCTCCCGGATAATACTTAAATGTCCAATGTCTTGTATGTTGAGGTTAAATTCTTTATTGGCAAAATATATTTCTGCACAATCGTAATATTTTCCCCATACAAAATCGGTGTGCGGAATAAGTTTGCTATCATTCTGATTTTTGGTAATTGATGATTGAAGTCCCATATGTCAGTTTTTTAAGTATTATAAGCAATTAACGCCCTCAAAGTCCTAAATATGTTATTCTCGATTTTTATCACATCCTAAAAATTCAGTAATATGAAATTCTTACTATTGTTTAAAAGGAAGGATTAAAGAGCCCGAAGCCTTTCAAGAATTGTAATGTGCCAGGCTGCTAAATTGGGTTTGTAGTATTGCATGTTCATACCAGGGAATTTAACCTGAATTGCCATTTCGTATGCAATGAGAAACCTAAAATCTTTACGTTTTATAAATATTTACAGAATACGATAATTCAAATTATAAACACGATACCGAGGTGTAACTAAATGAATAGCAAAACTATAATATTGTGAAATTTTTGCTACTCCCTATAAAACCTCATCAAACTTTTCCCAATCTTAATTACATCGTTATTATTCAGTAAAACGCCGTTTTTATCAATTTTTGCCCCGTTTACCTCTATTCCGTTCCGCGAGGGGTGCCAGGCAGGGGTGTCGTCCTCAGTAAACCACTGCCCATCGCGGATATACCATTGCGGGACATTGCTGATAATAAGGCATTCGAACGTGCCATGGCGAGAGCTGATATGAGTGCCTTTTTCTTCCTTTATAGCAATATCGTTAATAAAGGGTTCTTCGGGGTCGAAACGGCCAATAGTCACAACGTTTTTATGCTTGTATTTTGCCAGATTGGTAAGGTTGTACTCTTTCCCCGTTTCGAAGCCTTCGATAATTACCAGTTTCCAAACAGAATGCTTGATAACACTGTTTTGGTCACTATGGGAGTTGAGGATTTCGATAATTTCATCGGTGGTTTGAAATCGCACCCGTGGATCGGGAAACAGGCACCGTTGAATAATGTTAAACCAATAATTGGTGCCGGCGAATTTTACTAATGTGTCAACATCCCATTTCCCCTTCTCTTTCCTATCGGTAAGAATTTTCGAATCTTCCTTGAAGTCCTGGATATTGCCAAATGGTAAACACCCTTGTGTAATTAACTCGTACATGATAACTCCAAACGAGAAAATGTCGATTGTTGGGGCAGTAAGTTTAAAAGCCTGCGATTTTTGGCTTTGTTCCGGCGGCGAATACGAAATGGTGGCAAATACTTTTAGGGCATGTCCCCGGATATCGGTTTGGGTCATTCGGCTCTTCAGGTTTGCAGATATTCCAAAATCGGTTAAAAGAGCTTGTTCGCCTTTAAAAAGTATATTTTCGGGCTTTACATCCCTATGGATAATATTAAAAAAATGAAGGCTGTTTAAGCCATGCAGGATTTGTATAGCCAGCTCGTTCAATTCATTGGTATTAAATTCTTTTCCAATTTTGTCTCTTAAATTTCCGTTGCTGCAATAATCCATAACCAATACCGGATTCTCCCCAATTTCATCGTAGCTGTATGCATGTACTATATGCGAAGACTGTATCGAGCTGCTAATCTCAAATTCCTGTTTTATCCTTTGCTTCATTTCTTCGCGGTCTTCGGGGAGCAACTCCCAAATACGGCATATTTTTATGGCATAGTCTTTACAATCTTTTTTAGCTTTAAAAACACTTCCAAAACCTCCTTTCCCCACTTCCCTTTCAAAAAAGTAGTTACCTGAGGTTAATTGCAGGTTCTCACCCGGTTGTATTTTTATTGCCTGCAGCATATAAGTGGTTTATACCTTTAATACTAAAGCAATAAGGCTTTACACATCATATTCGAAACGGAATACTTTATTTCCGATAATCAGCTTTATATTGTTATCCAATTGTTGTTGGGTAGTGATCTGTAAGAATGTTGCCCCGGTTGAGCTCAGATCTTTTATATACCAATTCCCGTTTTGAAATGTAAACTCGGCATGTCGCGATCCGGAGATGGTATTATTGCTGGTATCGAGATTTGTCCGGTTTACCATAACATGTTGCTCATGGAAGGTTTTTTTTTCTCCACTTTTCTCATCGATAAGCACAAGATTTTTAGGCTCTTTACTGCTTAGCTCATTACCTTCAAATTTTCTGGAAGCTCTATCCTTAGCTGTATTCCTTTCCGGATTTTCAACCGAATCGAATAAGTATGTTTTATTTCCCAGTATAATTCTTATCCGGGGTTTAAGCATCATGAAACCTGTAACCTGGATGAATGATGAACCATTGGTGCTTACATCTTCCATAAAAATTTTATTGTTTCGGAATATTACCAAAAGATGTTGTTCGCTAGAAATACTTGTATTTGTGGGATCCAGATGATCGCGGTTCAGTATCAGTTCACGGTCTTCCGATTGAACTTTAATTTCACTTTTTGTAGATTCATCAATCAACTTAAATTTAAACTCTTCAACCCCAGGTTCGATTAATGAGTCTAAGCCACTAATAGGTATTGTTTTTCCCAGGTTAATGGCCGTGTCGGTCTGATCGTTTCTATCGCCTAAAAAGCCACAGTTGGGGCATGGTGACGATCGGGATGGTTCGACCCGCAATGGGTACTTACATTCGGGACAACTAAGAATGGAATTGCCCTTCCTGGCTTTAGGGGAGTCGGAGGATGGCCTGTTTACTTGAATTCCAACCTGCGTTTTTCCCGAATCAGCATGCGATGCAGGTCTGTCCTGTTGTCTTTTATCATTCCCGGAGGAGAAAGGAAGACGGATTTCGGGTTTCCCAGGTTTCGGTTTTGGACTTTTGGGTTTCCAGCCAAATATGCTCAGAATGTTCTTCATATAGATTTTTAATTGATATTAGCGGTCTGTTATTTCTTTCTTAATTAATTTTAACCGATCAATAGAATTTTTAAAAGAAATAAGGAATTTCTCTGTCTCTTTAGGGTCTTTTACGGAAATTATTTTATCGTTTTTTACATTAGCAATTAGTTTTACCTCATCTTTTAGGCTGTCGAGTTTATATATGATGTTTTCAATAATGGGTCCGTTTATTTGGTAAAAGCTGTCGTTGTAACTATTGCCATTTGGAGGGGTAAACTGTTTAATGTCAAACAATAATTTATCAATACGCTCACATTCTCCTTCCAGTTCCTTTTTTAATTCACTGGGATCTTTCTGATGGACATCGGTTTCAGGTGTAACAGATTTTTCCATTTTTGAAAATCCTTGATTTTTATTTTTGTCAGGGTTGTGAGGGTAACCAGGTTTTTCAGGATCGATATTCGGTTGGTCGCTTTTTAAGTCTGCTTGAGTATGGGATTCATTTCTAGGTTCTTGATTTTTGACTTGTTTATTCAGGATTGGAGATTGCAAGTTCAACTGATTTTTAACATAGACTTTAACTTCTTTTGAATAGTAAATTAGGCCTGACACTATTATTCCAATTGATAAGAAGATAATTAAAAACCAGATTTTTTTTAATTTGGAATGTTTGGCTGATTTAGTTTTTTTTGTGATTTCCTCGGTTTCATCTACATCGATAACCACAACGCTGATATTATCATATCCCCCGGCATTATTTGCCGCTGAAATAAGCGATTGGCATGTTTCTTTGGTATTATTGCTATAATCGAGAATCTGTTGAATTCCTGAATCACTGAGCATCGAATTTAAACCATCGCTGCATAATAATATCCTGTCGCCTTGATCTAATTCGGTATGCTTAAATTCGGGTATAGGTTTTTTAATGGTATCGCCTAAAACATTGAGCAATATATTGCTGTATCCGCTTAATCGGGCTCCTTCGGGCGTAAGTTCCCCTTTTTTTACTTTATTCCATACAAGGGAATGATCTTCTGAAAAAGGGGCTAACTGATTATTTTTGCCTGAATTGTAAATATAACAACGGCTATCGCCACACCAAACTAGGTAAAGATGATTTTCAAAAATATACCCAAGGACAATGGTAGTACCCATACCTTTCAATTCTGAATTTTTCTTGGCTTCTATATTAATTTTATTGTTGGCTTCATAAATTATCGAAGAAAGGTATTTATGAATTTCAGTTGCTTCAATCAATGGCTTTTGAAGCAATCGGACTTTTTCACCAATTGTGTTTACAGTAATGGATGATGCGACCTCACCTGCATTTGCCCCACCCATTCCATCGGCAATTGCAACGAAGAATCCATTTGTGGCCGAAATGTCAATTTGTTGATCGTTGACTTCCTGCCAGTTTTTACCTTCGCTGCTTATTATCAGGAAAGCATCTTCGTTATGGTCGCGGTACCTTCCTACATTAGTTTCACCTGAAATTATAATTTTCATTTTATTCAGATGATAATTTCGGTTTATTAATTGACTTAATTACCCATTTGTCATTATGCGACAAATAGATACCAACTAGTTCCCACTCAATATTTGACTGCGTAATTATCCGTTGGAAGTAAGCCCCTCCGATAATTTGAAGGTTCCCTAAATGGGGAGCATTATATTCGAATATACCATCACTATCCCAGGTTGCATTATCTATATTTATTACAGAATAATGGATGTCTTCTTTTTTCTCAGGAACAGGATTGGAAGCATGAAAAACTATCAAACATCCTTTAATCGCTGTAGAATTTGATATTTTAACTCCTGCTTTGCCATATCCAAAATTGGTAAGTAAGGAATCTTCTTCGTTTTTCTTTATCAGGAACGATCTGTATATCGCACTGTCCAAAGGTTTTACTCTGGTATAGGAACATTCGGGGGTGTACTCATCTTTGTATTCGGCAAAATTAGGATCTTCGTTCCATGGAGATCTTACCGATCTGGGGAACCAAATTTTCCGGTCGGCTGTTATTACCCCAATGGCATAAGATTTACCAAAGTAGTCGTTTCCACCTCGTGATTTTTTTTCTCCATTTTTCGAAATTATAACATACTCCTGGCGAACAAGGTAGAATAATGGTTTCAGGGCAGAGTATTCAATGTTCTCCTGCGCTGCATACGAAAAATTAAATACAGGTTTATCCTGGCTGTAGCTTGCTATTGTTAAGATAAATAGCAATAAACCGAGCAGAAGCGATTTACTTGCCATTTTCGTTGATGTTAAAAATAGGGATAACACCTCCTATGGAAGAAAATCCACCTTTGGTGTCAAAATCGCCAAACGATATTAAGCCAATACAAACGATTTTGTTTTTTTCCCGGGGTGAAAAAATAAATACAGGTCCACCGCTATTTCCTGCTTCGAAGTTACGGTTGGTAACAGTGATTATTCCTTCCTTTGAAATACCACTTTGCGCAACACTCGATTCGCTAAACAGTGGTTTTACACTACCTTCATTAGGCCCTCCTTTTCCAAGGGAGAAGCCTAAAACCATGAGTTCTTCACCTGCATCCAGGTTTATAGAGAGGTTTTTATCGTAATAGATATTCGATGCTTTATTGGTTTGAAAATATGCCCAATCGGACTTAAAGCTATTGGCAAATTTTAAATGATAGTCCTGACTTTTACTTTTATCAGTGCTATTTTCACCTTTAAATGATATATCTTCCGAGTCGTCAAATACAACATCGGTGTAATCAAATTCAAACCAATCATTTGCTGAAGTAGCCCTATATCGCACTCCAATTGTTCCACCGTTTAGTTCTGCATAGTTAATCAGGGTAGATGCTTCATCAGTCGCGAATCTCCAGCTTTGGATACAGTGCCTTGCAGTTATTAGTTTACCATCGTTGCATAAAAATGCAGTACCAGTCCATCCATTATTGATATTTCCAAGTTCCCCATTTGGAAACCTAACTGTAATCTCAATAACTTCCAGGAAATATATATAATCTTTTAAATCTCTGTAAGCATCCTTACGGTTATAAGCAGTGGAGTCAATAATGCGTTTAAGGGTACTGAGTTCGTTGCTTACCGATAAAACCGTATTTTTAAGTTGGGTATTTTCATTTGCCTGCTGGGAAATAACGGCTTGTGATTGTTTTAGTATCTCAGAATATTTAATGCTATCCTGTAAGCGACGGCTAGCGTTTTGGCCAATTTCGTCCTGAAGATTTTTATTCTTTTTTATTCCCTTATAAATAAAAATACTACCAACGGCTCCAACAACAATCAGCAAAATGAGCATTGTTAGCAAAGCTCTTTTATATGGTTGTAAGGCTTGGTTAGTTATTAGTCCCATTTTTTGGGTAAACCCCATGTTGGCGGTTCCTGTGGGAGTTACATTAAAACGGAGTTTTGGACCTTCTAGCGAGAGTTGAATTTCATCGCCATTGTTTAGTTGGGTATCATCCGTAATAGGCTGTCCGTTCAAAAGTGTTGGATTGGTTTGCGATAATTGTATCAGAAAGAATAAGTTGTGCTGCCGTTCAATTGCCGCATGTTTTCTACTAACAGTCGAGCAATTTTCATCGAACTGAATAATACATTTATTTGATCTCCCTATTTCAATATAGGGGATTAATATTGTCTCATATTCACCTACTTTTTTGTTTCTCGCTGGTGACATGTACTCCAGTGTATAGGCAGGTATGTCCCCACCCTTCATTGCAGTCATTCCTGTTTTGAGGACTTGGGTCGATTTCGCCATAATATCATATTTTTAAATCATTTCGATGTTTTTAAAAAAGAACTAAAATATGAGTATTAGAAACACCTTAAGAATTAATAATATGGAGTTGGATACCTGACTTGGTTTTACTAACGCTAATTAGTTGAACCAAATAGAAAGTTAAGACTTTATTTTTAATTATAAAAGCCAATAAGTCAATTTTTGATAGCCGTAAAGAATTAATTTTCACCCACAAAGTATAATAGTTTACCAAATTTGTTATACATATATTTTGATGACCATTCATAGATTTTCACTTTTTGCCATTTCGAAACAGCTTTATTTTCAGTATTTATTTTGATTATGTCACTGATTTTTCGTATTTTAAAAATTAATTTGAAAGAAGGCTTTAATTCTCAATTATTATAGGAATTATGAGTCCAAAGAGCGAAATTTTTATCACTGAAAGTGATTTCAGAAACCGTTATCAATACAATGAGGGCGACTTATTGGGCGAGGGTGGTTTCGCTCAGGTGTATAAAGCTTTCGATAAGCAATTTCAGGAATATGTTGCTTTGAAATTTTACAACAAAGGGGAACAGGGGAAGTACGATGTTTTACATGAGATGAAGGATTCCAGAAGGTATTCCCATCCCAACGTTATCCGGGTTCACGATGCATTTGTTGTACGCTTCGACCATACAGGAGGTCAATCCTTTGTTCAGGTGGGAGTCATTGAATTAGCTAATGGAGGTAACCTTCGTAATTTTATCCAGTCAAAACCAGCTGAAAATAAATTTGTTGCGGTATTAATAGGCATATTAGATGGCTTGGAATATCTGCATCACGAAAAAAAGCTTATCCACCGCGATCTTAGTCCCGAGAATATTCTCATGTATGTTGAGGATGATACCTGGACCCCTAAAATTGCAGACTTTGGTATTTCAAAAAAGATATTCAACGATTCGGCAGATCAAACGAATACCCAATCAACTCAGCTTCTCGGGAAAGTTGACTATATGGCTCCTGAACAATTTTATCCGGAAAAATACGGAATTGGTGGAAAAATATATACAAATGTTGATCTATGGGCTTTTGGAGTAATATTATATGAGCTTTTTATGCTGAAGAGGCCTTTTGGAGGATCTACTCAAGATAATCCCTTAAAAACTATCCAATCAATAACTAACGACCACGTTATTCTTACTGAAATCCCCGAACCTTATAGGGCTATTATTAAAAAATGTCTTGAAAAGAATGCGAACGCCCGAGTGAAAAGTGCCGGAGAGTTAAAATCTATTTTGCTGAAGACTTCCTTGAAAAAAATTACCCAACCAATTGAAATAATTCCTGTTGAAAGATCGAAAGCGTTTAAGAAAAGTACTCTTTATTTATCAATCGGAATTATTGTAGTGCTAACAATATCTATAATAGGTTATATTAGGTTCAGGCCTGAAAAAATTGAAAAAACACTTTCAAACCCACCTCTCCAAAATACTATACAACAAAATAATTACCTAACTGAAATCAAAACACTAATTAATAAAAATGATTATTATCAGGTAGTTACTTTTATTAATCAACTCCCGGATAGTTTAAAATCGCAAAAAGAATATTTAGATTTATATAACAGAAGTTTAAAAAATATCAAATCCAAACAGTTAGATTCATTTTTGAATAAAGGCAATCAGTTGTATGATAAAATGGATTATAATGCCTCTCTGGTGGTTTATAGACGGATACTTCGAGAATTCGATCCATCGAATTTGATGGTGCGAAACAGAATAGATACAATCAATATTTTATTAAAGCAGGATAAGACTTCAAAACCTACTGATGTTGGAGGTTTGTACAAAAGAGGTATGTTCTCTGCCAGAAAAAATCCGGCATCCAGCGATATTGACCTTACAAGTATTGAAATAACCAATAATGCTACAGTTATCTCAATTAAATTGAAGGCTGGCGAGAGTAGGTATTTTGGTAGTCCTGGTAATAAAGGGGCTTACTATATTGAGCTGAAAAATAGAGAACAAAAGCTTGAATTAAAGGATATTACCGGAATACGGACTGGAACCTTTGTTGTGGAAGAAACAGATAAGATTGTTCAATTGTATTTCGATAAGTTACCCTGGGGAGTAAACGAGTTTAATTTAATAAATGGTGACGAACTTTTCCATAAAGAATATAAGCATACCGATTTTATTGGTGTTAAGTTAAAATAAGTTATTTTATTTGGTAATTGCGATCAAAATCTCTCAAAATTAAAGAGTTCAGGAAGCATTTTGAAATTAATAATGCCAGTGTCCATTAGTTCGCATTATGCTCATTGAAAAAAAATAAAAAAAGATGAAAATATCTTTAATATTATTTGGAATAAATCTAAATAGGTTTTAATTTTGTTGTGAAAATAAAAAAAATGATTTAACAAAACTAATATTTCGAAACATGGCCTTTGAATTACCAAAATTAGGATACGCTTATGATTCCCTTGTTCCGCATATTGATGCGCAAACAATGGAAATACATCATACCAAACATCATGCAGCATATGTTAATAATTTAAACAATGCATTGCAGGGAACAGGAAATGAAAACAGGAAACTGGAAGAAATAATTACCGAAATTTCAAAATATCCTGCTGCTGTTAGAAACAATGGCGGAGGTCATTTTAATCACTCCCTTTTCTGGGAAGTTATGAAACCCAATGGAGGTGGAAATCCAACCGGGGACTTATCGGATGCGGTTAATAAATATTTTGGTTCGGTAGATAAATTAAAAGAAAACCTCAATAATGCAGGCCTCACTAGGTTTGGTTCAGGTTGGGCATGGTTAGTCGTTAAAGGAGGAGAACTGGTAGTTTCATCCACACCAAATCAGGACAACCCACTCATGGATATTGCAGAAGTAAAAGGAACCCCCATTTTAGGAATCGATGTATGGGAACATGCCTATTACTTAAAATATCAAAACCGCAGGAACGAATACCTCGCTGCATTTTGGAATGTTATTAATTGGGAAGAAATTTCAAGGCGGTTCAAGTTAGCGATTCATTGATAATTTGGATTTGTTGGTTAGTTGAAAGGTCGGGTCGTGAGGAACCGGCCTTTTTTACTTTTTAGCCAGTTCGACTCATGAAAAATGTTTAAATTTGGTTAACAAATATAAAACATGAAGTATGAGCTTTGAACTGCCGAAATTACCGTATGCGCTCAATGCACTTGAGCCAATTATTAGTCAGAAAACATTCGAGTTTCACTATGGAAAACATCACCAAACGTATGTGACTAACCTGAACAATTTAGTTCCTGGAACTAAATTTGAAAATGCTACGCTTGAAACGATTATTAAAGAAGCCGAAGGACCTGTTTTTAATAATGCGGCTCAGGTATGGAACCACACTTTTTTCTTCCTGACGTTTGCCCCAAATGCAGGAGGTGAGCCAACTGGAGCTTTAGCCGATGCTATTTCTAAAAACTTCGGTTCATTTGCCGAGTTTAAAGAGAAATTTGCAAAAGCAGCTGTTACATTGTTTGGTTCGGGATGGGCCTGGTTAGTTAAGAAACCCGATGGAACGCTCGAAATTATTCAGGAATCAAATGCCGGAAATCCAATCCGTAAGGGATTTACACCTCTTCTAACCTGCGATGTTTGGGAACACGCCTATTATCTCGACTATCAGAATAAGCGCCCCGACTTTGTGGAAGGTTTCTGGAAGTTAATCGACTGGAAGGTTGTAGCTTCCCGATTCTAAAAACATTTATAGGGTTATTGGTGTTTATAAAAAAATGCCAATAACCCTATGAACGAAAATACCCCAATCATAGCGCATCAGCCGCGTCTTCCCCGCTGGATGAAATCGCCTTTGCCTCATGGCGAAAAATACTCTAAAGTTCGGAACCTTATTCGGGAGCAAAACCTGAATACCATATGTACCAGTGGAAACTGTCCTAATAAAGGGGAATGCTGGAGTGCCGGAACTGCAAGTTTCATGATTTTGGGTGATAAGTGTACACGCGATTGTAAATTCTGCCAGGTAAAAACGTTGCTTCCTGATGCTGTAGATTGGGAAGAACCAATACGGTTAGCCAATTCCATTAAAAAGCTTGAGCTTAAACATTGTGTTATCACATCGGTAGCCCGTGACGATATGGAAGATGGTGGCGCTGCTTTTTGGGCACTCACTATTCGGACAATAAAAAGAATCAACCCCGGCACTACTATGGAATTGCTCATTCCGGACTTTCATGGAAGGTTTGATTTAATTCAGAAAATTATAAATGAAAAACCGGATGTGGTTTCGCACAACATTGAAACGGTGAGAAGGCTAACACCTAAAATCAGGAATATGTTTACATACCGGCAAAGCCTGGAGGTATTAAACTATATCTCAAAATCGGGGCTGGTTGCAAAATCAGGACTCATGTTAGGTTTAGGAGAAAGGGAGCTGGAAGTTCTCGAAACAATCGACGATTTAATGTTGGCTGGAGTAAAAGTATTAACTATTGGGCAGTATCTTCAACCTACTCCAGAACACGCTTCCGTTCATGAATATATCACTCCCGAAATTTTTCTACGATATCGTGAAATTTCATTGAATAAAGGGTTTAGTCATGTCGAGAGTGGGCCATTGGTGCGGTCGTCGTATCATGCAGAACGGCATGTTTTAGCATGAAATGTTTATTTCAAAGGTTTTAAACAGAGCATTTTTAGCCCTGACAACCTTTCGAATAATAAATAGTCTGCGATACGAGTTTCAAATTATTATATTTGCGCCAAATTTTATTGCCATGGATTTTCAGGAAAACAGCAAAACTTATTATGCACCCATGCATACAGCCGAGCATATTTTAAACCAGACAATGGACAGAATGTTTGGTTGTGGCCGGTCTTGCAATAGTCACATTGAGCGAAAGAAATCAAAATGCGATTACCCGATCAACAGGGAACTCACTCAGCAAGAGATTTCGAGTATCGAGATAAAGGTAAATGAAGTTATTCAGCAAAAATTAGAAGTAACAGAAGATTTTATCAATCTAGAACAAGCACGCAAAGAATTTAATTTATCGAAACTTCCCGAAGATTCAGGCGAAACAATTCGAATTGTCCGGGTTGGCGACTACGATGCTTGTCCGTGCAGCGGCGTTCATGTTGAAAATACTTCTGAAATTCCCCCATTCTTTATAGCATCGGCTTCTTTCGAAAATGGAGCTGTTCGATTAAGATTTAAACTTTCCAGCGTTAATTAGATTTTTCTTTTTTTATGGATTCAAAACCAGTTTTTCGGTATTTCGATATTTTAATGGCATTGTTTGTTGCCGTTCTGCTCATTTCGAATATTGCCTCGACTAAAATTCTTACGTTGTGGAAATTTACTTTCGACGGCGGCACTATTCTCTTCCCATTAAGTTATATTTTTGGCGATATTCTTACCGAAGTATATGGTTACCGAAATTCCCGTAAGGTTATCTGGACAGGTTTTTTCTGTGCTTTATTAATGTCTGTTGTACTTTGGGCTGTTCAAATGCTGCCTCCTGCAGCCGAATGGACAAGCCAGGCTGCTTTTGAGTCTATCCTGGGTTTTATTCCGCGGATAGTTATTGCAAGCTTAATTGCTTATTTTGCCGGAGAATTTTCGAATGCTATAATTTTATCGAAACTTAAAATAAAAACTAAAGGAAAATATCTTTGGGTTCGCACTATTGGTTCTACATTGGTAGGAGAGGGGATTGATACTGTTATCTTTTGTATGATTGCCTTTTATGGGGTGTTGCCTAATTCTTTATTGGTTTCGATTATTATATCGAATTATATTTTTAAGTGTGGGGTCGAAATATTTTTAACCCCCATTACGTACAAAGCAGTTGGCTTTTTGAAGAAGAAGGAGGGAGTTGATGTGTATGATCATAATACAAGTTATAATCCTTTTCCGTTTTTTTTTAAGAAACCTTAGATCGGCAATTGAGGTAGGGTAAACCTGAAATCCGTTCCATCAGCTCCTGTTTTTTCGATCCACAGATTTCCGCCAAGTAGTTTAACAAATCCGTTAGTAAGGGCCAGGCCAATTCCAGATCCGGTATTTTCATGCCGAATATTGGGGTCCGATATCAGGAACGAGCTGGTAATAATTTTCGTCCTCTCTGGTGAAATGCCAATTCCTGAATCTTTTACATAAAATGTTAAACCATCTTTTTTAGCTTCAACACCAAAATTAATTTCACCTTTTGGGGTGAATTTTATGGAGTTCGAAATGAGATTTGTGAGAATATATTCCAGTTTAGTGCTGTCACTTTTCAAATAAATGCTGTTATCTGGAATATAACAGTTTATTGATATTATGGAGTTTTTTTTCTCGTATTCAATCTCTGTCTTAAATCGCGTCAATAATTTCCCTAACAAATCATTAACCGAAAATTGAGTTACTTCAATGGATGTTTGTCCTTCCTGAAGCTTCGATATTTCAATAATATTATCAATAAACTGCAATAAATGATTGCTTTGTTCATTTATAATAGCAAGAAACTTCTCCCGTTTTTCGTCGTTGATGTTTCGGCCCTTTAATAATTCGATAAATCCCAAAATGCTGTTCATGGGTGTGCGCAGATAATGCGACATATTAGAAAGGAATGCAGTTTTTAGTTTGTCTGATTCTTCGGCTTTTTCTTTTGATTTTTCTAATTCTGTGAGAATTGTATTTCTTTTTGTAAGTTCCTTATGAATAAGGATATAAAGCAAAATACCTGTAACGGCTACATAAAACCAGCCTTTATACATTGATATTGTATTAAACTGTTCAATATCTTTAACATAGAAAAGCAAAAGTTTGTCAGAGAATAAAATCCACAACGTCCCAATAATTGCATAAACTAATGCAATTTTGATATCCGAAGGGAATCGTTTGTTTTTTATATTCATTTTTTGCTTAAAGAAATATATGTAAACACGAATAAAATAAAGATAATCTAATTAAGATTAAGAAAAATTAATTTTTCTTCAATATCAAAATTCAGATTCTGAGAATTATGTAATCGATAACAAAATTAGTTACATGGTTTTAACCAGATTAAATGTGAAGCTTTTGTTTATAAAGTTTATAATTATCGTCGTCGAAGGCAACAAAAAAAACCTGAGACGGATTAGCATATTTATCAAGGTGAGCTTTTACCGCTGATATTGCAATTTCAGCAGCTATTTCTTTTGGAAAGCCATATGCTCCGGTGCTTATCGATGGAAATGCAATACTCTGGAATTTAAAATCTAAGGCTAGTTGCAGCGAAGCTTTATAGCACGATTCCAGTAGCTCAGGTTCCTGCGATTTGCCATCCCTCCATACTGGTCCAACCGTATGGATAACAAATTTTGCTGGCAGACGGTATCCTTGCGTAATTTTTGCCATACCGGTAGGGCATCCCTTAAACTGTCGGCATTCCATCAATAATTCAGGTCCGGCTGCTTTATGAATAGCTCCATCCACACCTCCACCACCTAAAAGAGACGTGTTTGCAGCGTTTACAATTGCATCGACCTCTAAAGTGGTTATATCCCCTTTCAGTAGTTCAATCATTTGTTTTTTAGACAATTTATGAAACGAAACTTACTAATCAAAAGGATTTGATATAAATTTAACGTTGTTAAGGGTTATATTTTCAGCCGTATATTAAACTCAAGCAAATCTTTACGATTTTCATATTCTTTTAGATTAGGAAAGTGCGATTTTCCGGGTTTTACAGTTTTATTTGGCAATAAATCCTTGCAAATAACATTTTCGATATTGTTTAAGGTTTTTATCTTAACTATTTGTTCCTCCAAGTTTTCATAAAATTCGTAGTAAAGACAGCCAGTTGGTACAAGTAATGATGCATCCTGCTTTACAACAAGAAATCCGTTATCCAGGAATGGTATCCGATCCATTAAAAAAATCGATTGGTAATAATCGTAATTGTTGGCATATTTATTATTCTGATAAACATACGAAAACGATTCTATAGCTTCAAAAAATGGGTTAAAGTCATAACCGGCAGGAACATATAATTTCCGAAGTGTTCGGGACGATTGTCCCAGGTTTAGGAAAATGTCAGTTCCTAATTGATTTAATTCTTCCTTACTTTCGTTTCCTGTAATTAAAGCTATACTGGGAAGAGTTTCAATTAATAAGGATTCATGCTTCTTGAAGTAATGCTGAGAGGTGATATTCTCTTTATCTACATGAACTATATATCCTCCTGGTTTACCCGTTGGGCTTTCATTAATTTCTATTAAAGAGTTGAAGTAACTGCTCTGTGAAACTAATTTTTTCGAAAGAAATCTCAGAATTTGAAATTGATTGTTTTCGGCTTTGATCAAAATCCTGTTATTAGCTGCAATGCAACATAACCATTCGGCAAACCCGGCAAAACACGAATTTGTATTGGGTTTAACGTAAACTGGGATTGCCGGGCCATCCATAGGGGAATTCGAGTATTCCTTCAGCCAATGTTCCAGGCTGTTTTCGGAAAGTAATTTACCGTAGTGCGATAGAAGCATTATGATATCAGTCTCGTTTAACCAATTATTTAACGAATGCTGACGGGCGATCATTGAAGCAAAATCGGAATTTTCCTGATTCGAATATGAGTTTATAACATATTCTGCTAGCCAATTATTGATCCAATTTCCCAGATGCGCGAAATGTTTTATTTTGTCTGAAATATCCATTACTTGAGAATTTCTAAATTAAAAAAGCCCGATTGAAGAACCGGGCGTTGCAATAATAAAAAAATGGACTTATTTTAAATTATCCCAAAATGGCATATTCGATAAAAATCCTAAAAAGGCTGCGCCCAGGGCAATCTTAATAACCACTGAAATGAAGATAAGGCCAGATAAGCAAACTCCAATGATAGCGCAAATTTTACCGGCTTTCAGGTTACTATACGAAACAGCTTTGTAGGCAGAGACATCCGCACTATATAAAATTTCGCTTTTTGAGGCCAAAACTATTGCTACAATGCCGCATACAAGACCTGGAATTCCCCAGCACCAACACGATGCGATGGAAATAATTCCTAATACTAATACCGCTGTAGAGTTTGGTAATTCTTTTTGTGGATTTGCAGGTGTCGAAGTTTCCATTTTGTGTTGTTTTTCAGCTTATTAATTTGAAAATAAAAACGAAAATTACAATAAAAGAGTTTAATACGAAAATACCTATCAAAATTTTCGCCCCCTTATTAAATTTAAAAATGAGGTGCAAAATTAGAAATACAAATAAAAGGATTGTGGTTCCTAAGGCTGGATAGGTTTTAAAACTTTCCCAAAAATTGCCTTTTAAAAGTTCAATAAAAGCTCGCTGCATGCCACATCCGGGACAATCAATACCTAATAGCTTTTTATAGGGGCAAACCAGAAAATGATTTTCCAGCCATTGAATTAATTTGCTCAGAAAACAGACTATTAAAAGCATGTTATTCCCTATTTTATTTAACTTTCGACTATGTAAAGATATGATAATCGTCAAAAAGTCAACTTCACAAATTCAAGGCAACATTATGGATATTAAAAGCTACTTTAAATTCACTTCCATCAAACACGAAGTTGTAGATGGAGACATCGACCGGTATATTTATACAGCTACGAATATTCAAATTGTGGAATATCATTTCCCGCCCAATAAGAAATTTCCCGAACACAAACACGATGACATTGAACAGATTGGTTACCTGGTTAGCGGCAAAATGGGCTTTCGGATAGGAGGGGAGGAGAAAGTAATCGTTCCGGGAGAATATTACCATGCTCCTATTGGTGTTCTTCACAGTGCCTGGACTATGGATGAAGCTTCCGTACTAATCGATATTTTTTCGCCTCCGCGTGAGGATTTAAAATAGACCGGAAATTAAAAAGCCTCACCCATTTCTTTAGATTTTTGGGGAGGCTTTTTTAAAATAAATCTTAATCGTTCAGTTTTTCCCGAATTAGATTGAGTGCAGAACCAGATTTATACCACTCAAACTGATTTTCGTTATAAGTTTGGTTTACCGGAAAGGATTCTTTAGAACCATCCATATGGGTAAGGACAATCTCAAAAGCTTTTCCTTCTGTGAAATTTTCCAGTCCGTTAATGTCTATTTTGTCACCCTCTTTTATCTTATCATAATCGGCTTTATTGGCAAATGTTAATGCCAGCATGCCTTGCTTTTTAAGATTTGTTTCGTGAATTCGGGCAAACGATTTTACCAGCACGGCTTTAACTCCCAAATAGCGTGGTTCCATTGCGGCATGTTCGCGCGATGACCCTTCGCCATAGTTTTCGTCTCCGACTATAATAGAGCCATTCGATTTATCCCTATAAACTTTAGCAGAATCGGGAACGCTTAGGTATTCGTCGGTTATAGTATTTTTAACACTATTTATTTTTTCGTTAAATGCGTTTAAAGCTCCAATCAGCATATTTCCGCTGATATTGGCCAAATGGCCGCGATATTTAAGCCAGGGGCCTGCCATAGAAATATGGTCGGTGGTACATTTGCCTTTTACTTTAATTAATAGGTCGAGACCCTTAACGTTTTTACCATCCCACTTATTAAATGGTTCAAGCAATTGTAACCGGTCCGATTTTGGATCTACCAATATATTTACTTTACTGCCATCTTTTGCCGGAGCCTGGTAACCATTGTCGTCAACGGCAAATCCTTTTGCAGGAAGTTCAACACCTTTAGGCTCATCTAATTTTATCTTTTCATTCTTTTCATTGATAAGAAAATCAGCGGCTGGGTTAAACGTTAAACTACCAGCAATAGCAAAAGCTGTTACAATTTCGGGGGAAGCAACAAAGGCATAAGTATTCGGATTTCCATCGTTTCTTTTGGCAAAATTCCGGTTGAACGAAGTAATGATAGAATTTTTTTCCTGTTTATCGGCATTATGACGTGCCCATTGTCCAATACATGGTCCACAAGCATTGGCCAGCACCACTCCTCCAATTTTATTGAAGGTATCCAATAACCCATCGCGATCAATAGTGTATCGAACTAACTCCGATCCGGGAGTAATAATAAATTCCGACTTAACTTTCAGGTTTTTGTCAATAGCCTGCTGAGCTAGAGAGGCCGCCCTGGTAATATCCTCATACGATGAGTTTGTGCAGGAGCCTATTAATCCAACATCAAGCTTTTCGGGAAAAGCATTTTCCTTTACCGCTTTTGCAAATTGCGAAAGTGGCCATGCTTTATCCGGGGTAAAAGGGCCATTTATATGAGGCTCTAGTTCCGAAAGGTTAATTTCGATTACCTGGTCGAAATATTTTTCCGGTGATGCGTATACTTCTGCATCGCCATTCAGGTGAGTTGTAACTTTATTAGCGGCATCTGCAACTTCGGCGCGACTAGTAGCTTTCAAATAATCCGACATTTTTGCATCATACCCAAAAATAGATGTTGTGGCACCAATTTCTGCCCCCATGTTACAAATAGTGCCTTTTCCGGTACATGAAATGGAGTTGGCTCCATCGCCAAAATATTCCAGGATATAGCCCGTACCACCTTTAACGGTGAGTATTCCCGCAACTTTTAAAATGACATCCTTTGCAGAAGCCCAACCGCTAAGTTTTCCGGTAAGTTTAACGCCAATAAGCTTGGGGAATTTTAATTCCCAGGCCATACCAGCCATTACATCTACCGCATCGGCCCCACCAACACCAATAGCGATCATTCCTAAACCACCGGCGTTTACAGTATGAGAGTCTGTTCCAATCATCATACCCCCCGGAAACGCATAATTTTCGAGAATTACCTGATGGATAATTCCGGCACCTGGTTTCCAGAATCCAATACCATATTTATTCGAAATAGAAGAAAGGAAATCATAAACTTCTTTATTGGTAATTTCAGCAGATTTAAGATCGGCATTAGCGCCATCTTTAGCCAGAATTAGGTGGTCGCAGTGAACAGTAGACGGAACTGCCACACTTTTTCGCCCGGCATGCATAAATTGCAGTAATGCCATTTGGGCAGTTGCATCTTGCATAGCAACCCTGTCAGGGTTGAAATCTACATAATCTTCCCCCTTTTGAAAGGCGACAGAGGGCATGGCACCCGATAAATGGGCATATAAAATTTTTTCGGTAAGAGTTAAGGGCTTTTTTGCAATCTTTCGAGCTGCTTCAACTTTTGCAGGTAATTCAGCATACACTCGACGAATCATTTCCAAATCAAAAATCATAATATTAATTTTAAAAATTATTTCATAATGCAAGATACGAAAAAACAGTTTAACCCAATTCTAAAACATTATGAATAGCTTTAATACTGCCTTTAATGGTTGTTCAGATTTAATATTGTTATCTAACTACAACTAAATGTTTTATTTGTTCTAAATAATGTTTAAATTTAACATACGAATCAAATTTTATATGTATAAATATATCAGTCGTTTGCGTGTAAAACCGCTATTTAAGGAAAATCTGAAAGTTGCCTTACAATCTATTAAAGCCAACAAAGCCAGATCGATAATAACTATTGCAATAATTGCATTTGGTATTATGGCATTGGTAGGTATCTTGACTGCGATTGATGCAATTAAAGTTACTTTTAACCGCGAATTTGCTACCATGGGGGCAAATACTTTTTCGATTGAAAGAAGAAGTAAAAAAGTACAAGTTGGCCGCCAACACACCCGAACAAAAAATCAGGAGTATATATCTTATCGGCAAGCTGAGCGTTTTAAAGAAGAATTTAATTTTCCCGCTGTTGTTTCTATATCTACCCAGGCATCGGGCGCTTCTACCATTAAGTTTGATCGAAATAAATCCAATCCAAATATTAGTGTAGTTGGCACCGACGAAAATTTTCTTCTTACCGCAGGGTACGAATTAAGTTCCGGAAGAAATTTCTCAATTCAGGATATTGAAATGAACAGGAATTTTGTGATAATAGGAAGCAGGATTGTCCCCATATTGTTTAAAAACAAGGAGGATCCAATCGACAAAGTAATTACTATTGGTAATGGAAAATATAAAATAATTGGGGTTTTAAAAGAAAAGGGAAGTAGTTTTGGCGGAATGGGTGATCAAATGTGTGTTCTTCCATATACAAATGCAAGGCAGTATTTTGCTAAACCCAATATGAATTTCTCGATAACAATTCTTCCCAATGATGTAAAATTAATGGATGCGGGAATGAGCGATGCTGAAGGACTTTTTAGGCAAATCCGAAACCTTCAGATAAGCGACAATAGTGATTTTGAAATGTCTCGAAGCGATAGCTTAGCCAATATGTTGATTGACAACATCAAATATTTAACGATTGCTGCAACAATTATTGGTATTATTACACTTTTTGGTGCAGCAATTGGGTTGATGAATATAATGTTGGTTTCAGTTACAGAGCGCACCAGCGAAATTGGAACCAGAAAGGCGCTTGGAGCAAAATCGGGTACCATAAAGCAGCAGTTTTTATTTGAGGCTATTGTAATAGGACAATTTGGTGGTATTGTTGGAATCCTGTTAGGAATATTGATTGGGAATTTAGTTTCCATAATAACCGGATCTAGTTTTATTGTTCCCTGGTTATGGATTTTGTTTGGCACAGTATTATGTTTTATTGTAGGGCTGCTTTCCGGGTATTTACCTGCATTAAAGGCTTCCCGACTGGATCCGATTGAAGCATTGAGATACGAATAATAGTTTGTTATTAGTAAAGGAATTATTATGAATGATTTGAATATTGAAAAAACCTACAGTACTCCGTTAGTTAGTTTCGATCCTAAAAATGGAGTATTTAAAATTGAAGGAAGGTCAATTCCTGAGAACCCAGCTGCTTTTTACGATCCCGTAAATACATGGATTGAGCAATATTTTAAGAACCCGCAACCTCTTACCCGGTTGGATATTCGATTGGATTATATAAATTCCGGTTCCTCCAAGTCGATAATGTACTTAATGAAAGTGATGAAGGATTATCATGATAAAGGCAATGAATGTCAGGTAAATTGGTATTTTGAAGAAGACGATGAATCCATCCGGGATTTGGGGAAACATTATAAAAGTTTGATAAAGTTACCTTTTAACCTCGTCGAACTTTACTAATTATAATCATAGCAAGGGGGTGTTTCATTCATTGAGGCACCCCCTTTTTTGTTGGATTCCGAGATAGAAAATGTTCGCGAATAGTTACATACTTGTGTTTGGATAAACGTTTAAAAATAGTATGTTCAACAAAACCAACTGAGGAATGTTTATATTCAAATTAACCAAGAGGGATTTATCCATAAACTGTTTACTTTTGCATGAATGATTCACCTGTTTCGCCTGTAATGAAAGAACAAAGCTCCAAGCATATCCTTATAGGATTATCTGCTGAAAATGTATTAGCCGATTATTATTTAGCTCATTTAAGCAGAAGCCTTAGCAATTTAGGCCGAAAAGAAGTATTAAACGGAAAAGCTAAGTTTGGAATTTTTGGAGATGGGAAAGAGCTGGCTCAAATTGCCATGGCCAAGAACTTCCGGAATGGGGATTGGCGCTCAGGTTACTATCGCGACCAAACGTTTATGCTTGCCATTGGAGGGTTAACCCCTACCGAATTTTTTCTTCAAATGTATGGCGACACAAACCCTGAAAATAATCCGGCCAGCGGAGGCCGAAATTTTAATAACCATTTTGCTTCAGCGAATTATAATTCCGATGGAACCTTTCGCAATTTAATGAATCAAGTAAATACGGCAGGCGATATTTCTCCTACTGCCGGTCAAATGCCTCGGTTGTTAGGACTTGCGTTTGCTTCAAAACTGTTCAGGCAAAATAAAGTGTTGCACAAATTTAAAGAATTCTCTAATAAAGGGAACGAAGTTGCTTTCGGCATGATTGGAGATGCGGCTACTTCCGAAGGGCATTTTTTCGAAACCATAAATGCAGCGGGAGTATTGCAGGTTCCGATGGCCATAGCTGTATGGGACGATGGATATGGCATTTCTGTCCCTACCAAATATCAAACTACAAAGCTTAGTATTTCGGAGGCCTTGAAAGGTTTTGAAGCCGATTCCAAAAATAAAGGAATACTTATATTCAAGGTCAGAGGATGGAACTATCAGGAACTTGTCTCAACTTTTAAGGAAGGAATTGAAAAATGCCGTAAAGAGCACATTCCCGTTTTGTTTCACGTTTATGAAATGACTCAGCCTTTGGGTCATTCAACTTCAGGATCGCACGAGAGGTATAAATCACCGGAAAGGCTTGCCTGGGAGCTGGAATTCGATCCATTGAAAAAAATGAAAGATTGGATTCTGGAGAATAAAATAGCGACTGAAAAGGAACTGCTGGAACTCGAAGAAAGGGCGCTAACAGAAGCTAGGAAGGGACGCGAAGAAGCCTGGACTAAATATACTGCTCCTTTGATTAAGGAAAAAGAACAACTTTTGAATCTTGTTAAAAACCGTTCGTGTAAATGCATCTCCGATAATAATAAAAACAAGATTGATAAAATTGTTTATGATCTCTCGGCTATAAAATTTCCAATTAAAAAAGATAACCTAAGTGCTGCTAAAAAAATTATCCGGAATATTTGCCGTGAATGCGCTTTACCTGGTGGCTTGAAAACCGACCTGAGGGAATGGATAAAAATTCGTGATTTTGAAAATGCTGAAATATATAGCAGTTGTATTTATAATGAAACTTCCCGCTCGGTTTTAAATGTGGAACATATTCCTGCCATTTTTTCAGAAGATTCACATCTATTAAACGGCCGTGAAGTTATCCGTGAAAATTTCGATAAATTATTCAGTAAGTATCCATTGCTTTCCCTCTTTGGAGAAGATGTCGGAATGATTGGCGGTGTAAATCAAACACTCGAAGGGCTTCAGCAAAAATATGGAGAGCTGAGAATTACCGATACCGGTATTCGCGAAGCAACGATTCTGGGGCAAGGTATTGGCATGGCGTTGCGGGGCATGCGTCCAATTGTCGAAATTCAATACTTCGATTACTTATTATATGCCTTACAAACTTTAAGTGACGATTTAGCCTGTACCCATTGGCGTACGCGTGGCCGACAAGTAGCGCCGGTTATTATTTCGACCAGAGGGCATCGATTGGAAGGAATCTGGCACTCCGGGTCACCCATGAGTATGGTTATTAGTGCCATTCGTGGCATTTATGTTTGTGTTCCCCGAAATATGGTTCAGGCTGCCGGTATGTATAATTCCCTTATGAAAGCCGATGACCCTGCCATTGTTATTGAACCATTAAATGGTTATCGCTTAAAAGAACGTTGTCCTGATAACATTGGGGAATACACTGTTCCGCTGGGAGAACCGGAATTGTTGCAGGTTGGAACCGATGTAACGTTGGTAACCTATGGTTCTTGTGTTCGCATTGCGCTCGAAGCCTGTTCTCAGCTTCGGGAATTTGGTGTTTCGGTTGAGTTAATTGACATACAAACCTTGCTTCCATTCGATTTAAACCATTCAATAGTTGATTCTGTAAAAAAGACTAACCGGATAGTTTTTTTTGATGAAGATGTTCCAGGGGGCGCAACTGCTTACATGCTGCATAAAGTTTTGGAAGAGCAAAATGCTTTTCAATACCTTGATTCGCCTCCGTTAACTATTACCGGGGAAGAGCATCGCCCTGCTTATTCTACCGATGGAGATTATTTTTCAAATCCCAATGCCGAAGATGTGTTCGAAAAGGTATATATGATGATGCATGAAGTAAATCCTAAGAAATATCCCCCTTTGTATTAGGGAGTAATAAAAAATAAGTATTTTGGCTTTTTTAATTTGGTAACCGGTGGAGTTTAAGCAACTATTTCGAAAAAAGCCTATTAATCTGATCTTGTCTGATGCTCAAACTGAGTATTCCCCGCAGAATACCCTTGCCAGAACCCTCTCACTTCGTGATCTTACGGCTTTTGCTATTGCCGCTATCATAGGGGCCGGAATATTTGGTACTATCGGTAATGCAAGTGCCAGCGGAGGCCCGGCTGTTTCCCTTTTATTTGTTTTTACGGCAATTGCTTGTTCGTTTTCGGCTCTATGCTATGCAGAGTTTGCATCAAAAATTCCCATCAGTGGAAGTGCTTATACATACGCTTATGCATCTATGGGAGAAATTATTGCCTGGATTATTGGCTGGGATCTATTAATGGAATACTCTGTGGGAAATATTGCCGTAGCAATTTCGTGGAGCGATTATTTTACAAGTTTTCTCAAGGGATTTCAACTACATGTTCCCTATTTTCTTTGTGTGGATTATTTTGGAGCATCGCGGGGATTCCATGAAGCCTCTAATTTATTGGCATCCGGAATTACGCTCGAAAACCTTCCGCAGTATATTCGGGAAGCATATTTTGCCTGGACCCAGGCTCCATCCTTTTTTGGTATCCGGCTAATTGCTGATATTCCCGCTTTCTCAATAGTGGTGTTGATAACCGTTTTAGTCTACATGGGTATTAAAGAAAGTAAAAGGGCTAATAACATACTGGTATTGCTAAAAGTTGTAGTAATATTATTGGTGGTAGCGGTAGGTGGATTTTATGTTCAACCCGAAAATTGGTCACCATTTGCTCCAAATGGATTGCCCGGAATTTTGAAAGGCGTTTCAGCGGTATTTTTTGCCTATATTGGTTTCGATGCAATTTCTACCACAGCAGAGGAATGTAAAAATCCACAACGCGATCTTCCCAAGGCAATGGTCTTTTCGTTAATTATTTGCACAGTACTTTATGTTGCTGTTACCCTCGTTCTGACAGGAATGGTAAACTATAAGGAACTTGCAGTTGGCGATCCGTTGTCGTTTGTATTTGCAAGGGTAAACCTACACTGGTTTTCGGGTGTTATTGCTTTAAGTGCTATCGTTGCCATGGCAAGTGTACTGCTTGTATTTCAATTAGGGCAACCCCGTATCTGGATGAGTATGAGCCGAGATGGGTTACTCCCTAAAAAATTTGCATCTATCCATCCGAAATATAAAACACCTGCATTTTCAACAATTATAACAGGATTGGTAGTTGGGATTCCTTCTTTGTTTTTAAATCTGACGGAGGTTACCGATTTAACAAGCATTGGAACGCTCTTTGCGTTTGTAATTGTATGCGCCGGTAGTGTAAATCATCATAAAACAAAACATACTGGTTCATTTAAAATGCTCTACGTTAATGGAAAGTATATAATTCCATTATTATGTGGTGCTATTCTGACTTTTATTCTTTTGAAATATCCCACAATCATCACCAACTTATTTTCTTTTCAGGGAGGATGGGAGGTATTCAAACATAATATACCGTATCTGCTGTTTGTAATGTTGAGTATTTTTATATCGGCTCAAACGTATCGCAAAGATTATTCGTTAATTCCTGTATTAGGTTTATTAACTAATTTTTATTTGATGACTGAGTTAGGGTATATTAACTGGATGCGGTTCTTAATATGGCTAATAATTGGGTTAGTAATTTACTTTACTTTTGGAATAAAAAAGAGTAAGATCAGAGTATAGATGCATTGGGGGTTTTTCTTATATTCAGATTATTTAGAAACATAATGTTTCGCTAAGGAATAGGTCAGGGTATGATTTTTGAGTAAGGTTTAATAACTTATTTTAGCTACATTTAATCTGCTAAATTTAAAAAATATGGAACAGGACTTCAGTATTTTTAAAATTGAGTATAATAAGGTAGAACCCAAACGTGGCAGAGTTCTTATCTCAGAGCCTTTTTTACAGGATAATTATTTTAAACGTTCCCTCGTTCTGCTTACCGAGTATACTCCACAAGGTGCGGTTGGTTTTGTGTTGAATAAATCGTTGGACGTATCAGTGAACGATGTTATCGAAGATTTTCCAAAATTTAATGGTGCTGTATCTATTGGCGGCCCTGTTAGTACAAATACAATTCATTATTTGCACACACTTGGAGATCTTATCCCAAATTCCGAATCAGTTATTGGGAATATTTATTGGGGAGGAGATTTTGATACTGTGAAAAATATGATTCGGGAGAATCAAATTCAGTCGTCTCAAATACGATTTTTCCTTGGATACTCAGGATGGCAGGCTGGTCAACTTGAAAGCGAATTAAATCGTAATTCCTGGCTGGTATCCGAGCTAAAACCAATTGAAATTATGGGCTATAACTCAAACATCTGGAAAGACTCCTTAGAAACATTGGGTGAAAGATACAAGATGTGGGCAAATTTCCCCGAAAACCCGGGATTAAATTAATTCAGCATTTGAATATAATTCATAAGGCTGCTATTGCTTTCAATCTGAATACTTTTTACTCCAACCGCATTTCCAGCTTCAACATCCCTGGGACTATCTCCGAAAAAAATTGATGAATTTACATCGATTTTAAATCGTGCAATTGCTTTTTCAAGCATAATAGGTTGTGGTTTTCTGCAAAAACATCTTTCTGTCTTGTTGTGGTGTGGACATATGTAAATGTCGGTTAATTCTATACCCTCTTTATACAGTTCTTTTATTAAATAAGTATGCGCTTTCTCGACATCGTCGAGTGTATAAATTCCACGTTGAATTCCTCCCTGGTTCGAAATAACAATCAAAAGATAGCTTTTTTTCTGAGCAATTTTCAGAAAGTCAATTAACCCATCATTGAGGGTAAAATCTTCTATTTTCCAGGTATATTCTCCTCTTTCGCGATTTATTACTCCATCGCGGTCAAGAAATACTGCTTTATTCACGATCTAGAAAAAATTAAAGGTTAATATTTCCTGGATAAAATTCCCCAGAAGTTTAGGACTTATTAAAAGTGGGAAAAGAAAACCATATACAGCCCCGACAAAATGTGCATCGTGATTAATATTATCGTTACTGCGGCGACTCATATATTGCGAATAAACAAGGTAGGCAACTCCAAATAAAATTCCCGGAATAGGGATCACCATAAAGAATAGCAGTTTATGATAGGGCGCAAAAAATATGAAAAAGAAAACTACCGCCGATACAGCCCCTGAAGCTCCAACGGAATTGTAAAAAGCATTATCTTTTTCCTTGGCCACAGTTAATAAGGATGCAATAATAATTGCACTTATATAGAAAGCAGAATACCATAATTTATGGTAGCGAAGTAATCCTGAAAATTCCAAATCCTGAAAAATCCCTTCAATTCCCTGCCCAAAAGAGTACAAAACAAACATGTTGATGAATAAATGCATCCAGTCGACATGCACAAAACCATGCGAAAAAAGCCGGTACCATTCCTTTCGGTGGTAAACCTGGTAAGGATTAAGCTGGAGTTTTGAGAACACATCGTGCTGATTGAGCGCCATGATTGAAATAAGTACGGTTATACCTATAAAAAATAGAGTCATACAAAAATTTTTTGCAAAGATAACTTTTTAGTAATGCCTTAATGAACGATTTTATAAACCAACTCTTTTAATAAATCGCCCTGGGTGGCAGAATAAGACCCGACTCCTTTCGATTTTAAGTCGTATTCCCGCAGCCATGCAATAATTTGAACCAGTTTAGCCGGGGGGTACTTCCGGGCAGCGGCTTCATATTCAATAGTGAAGAATGGATGTACTTTAAGTGCTGCAGCTACAGCGGTTTTCGATTTGTCGGGCAGGAAATGATATTTAAAAACCTTTATGAAATAACTATAAAGGGAAGATATTGTTAAAACAAACGGATTGTCGTTTGGGTTTTTTGCGAAATGAAGGATTATGCGGTTTGCTTTGAGGATATCTTTTGTTGCGAGGGCTTTCTGAAGTTCGAAGTTATTGTAATCCTTACTGATGCCGATATTTTTCTCAATGATATCTGCTGTTATTTTTACAGTTCCTTGGGGCAGCGTAATGAATAACTTCTTTAACTCATTCACTATTTTTCCCAAATCGTTCCCCAAAAATTCAGTAAGTAATACAGCCGCATCGGGAGTAATCCCATAGCCTTTACTATGCAGATATTCCGAAATCCAATTTGGGATTTTGTCGTCGTAAAGTTTTTCCGAATTAAATATAATGGCATGTTTATCGAGTGCTGTAAAAAGTTTTTTACGTTTATCAAGCACTTTATACTTGTAGTTTATAACCAATACGGTCGATTTCAAAGGTTTTTCAACATAGTAAATTAAATCGTCGATGGTTTTAATATTTTGGGCTTCCCTGACAATTATAACCTGGTTATTTGCCATCATTGGGAATCGTTTGGCCGCATTAATAACCGTGCCTATATCGGTATCTTTCCCATAAATTACGGTCTGGTTAAAAACCTTCTCGGTTTCGGTTAAAACGTTTGCAGCAATATAATCCGAAATTTCATCGATGTAATATGTCTCTTCTCCCATCAAAAAGTAGATAGGAGCATATTTTTTGTTCCGAAGGTCGGACATAATTTGATCAAACTTCATCATAATACATTACTTTTACGCCGCAAAACAGCATGGATATGGAGCGCTTAAATTTACCAACTTATTCTTTTTCTATTAAAGAAGTAGATCAAAAAAAATACATTTTCGATAAACTTCGGAAAAGATATGTTTTAATTACTCCAGAAGAATGGGTTCGGCAACATTTTATTAATTATTTGGTCGAAGATAAGCATTATCCGGCTGGTTTAATTTCTGTTGAGCGGGGTTTTGACTTGTACAAGACAAAGAAACGCAGTGATATTTTAATATTCAATAGTTTAGGGAAGCCATGGGTATTAGTTGAATGTAAGGCTCCTTCCATAAAAGTAAATGATCTTTGGTTCGATCAGGCCTTCGCGTATAATTTGAGTATAAAAGCAACTTATATTATGTTGTCGAATGGTTTTAACCATTTTTGCATGATGGTAAATCTTGATGGCAAAGGAGTTAAGTTTCTGAAGGAAATACCTGATTTTACAGAATTAATCTACCCGAATGAGTTGGTATAGGTCTTCGTTCTCCCATCCGTTAATTGTTTTGAGCCAATCTCTTTTTTCACCGGTTTTAACAAATCCTTTTTTCTGAAAGAGGGAAATGCTTGCCATATTGTTTGAACTG
>Ga0316608_1000209_pt1 | contig 30928 bp, 20 predicted proteins | sample MIS2016152B_MG_FD_207673 | JGI IMG/M metagenome (GOLD analysis project Ga0316608, IMG submission 207673) | Microbial mat bacterial communities from Middle Island sinkhole, Lake Huron, Michigan, United States - MIS.2016.152B | ecosystem: Environmental > Aquatic > Freshwater > Lake > Sediment...
TTTTTGATCATCTTTCGATAATTTAAGAAATAATGCTTTTATTTGTTCAATTATTTGCATAATTTTGCTATAAAATTTTTCGCAATATAGCAATTTTTTTCAACAACAACGTTTTTAATTAGAGCCCTCTGAATTAAATTTTTGTTTAGTTTTCAAATATCAATCTATCTTAATTTAAGCATATTAATAGAAATTTAATAAGAATTAAAATTATTTATTTTTTTTTAGTATAAATATTTTTGATTATATTTAGCGTTCAGAAAAAAAAAGTAGAAAAGATAATACATAAGACATGGAAAAAGAGGTTTTGAAGTTGATACCTTATTTAATTATAAATGAAGATAATACTATTATTGGTGCAGGAGAAAAGGCAGACGATATTTTTAAAACGAATGCAGCAACATTAATCGACAGAAATTTTGTTGATTTTATAAAACATGCTTACATTGAAGATTTTAAAAATTTATCAAGCGGAAATATATTTAGCGAAAAAAATGAACTGGAATTGGTAAACAACAGATTTATTAAACTTAATATAATTCATAAAGGAAAATCAAAATTATTACTTATTGAAGATATAACTCATTTAAAAAAAAGAGAACTAGAACATTTAAAAATCAATTCGTTACTCGAAAATATTTTCAATTTATCAAGCGAAGCTCTACGAATAATTGATTCTGAATTTAACATAATAAAAGCAAATAAATCATATCTCAACTTACACAAACTTACTGATGATGATGTAATTGGCGAAAAATGTTCAAACCTTTTATGTTTTGACATTTGCCATTCAGAAAATTGTGTTTTTAATAGAATTTCACGTAAGGAAAATATTATAGACCAAGAAGTTGTATGGAATTATAAAGACGAAAAAAAATATTTTATCCTTAATGCTAAACCGTATGAAGTTAATGGCGAAATACTTGGTGTAGTTGAAAGTTTAAAAGATATTACGTCAATTAAAAAAGCTTCTGAAGAAATTTTAAAGCAGAAAAAACATATAGAATTAATTATTAATAATATACCTCCAATTATTTCATACATTAATTCACAGGAAGAGTATGTTTTTGTTAATCAAAAATACTCAATTGCATTTAATGTCAGGCAATCAGATATAATTGGTAAAAAAGTACAACAAATTCATCAAATAGATTATCAGATAATAAAACCACATATTATTGAAGTTTTATCTGGAAAAGAGGTAAAATACGAAGCGGAATTTTATATTCCGGCAAACGGAAAAAGATGGTTATCTGTTACATACATTCCAGATTTTGATATAACATTTAATGTTCGTGGCTTTTTCGTTTTCACACATGACATTACCGATTTCAGAATAACCAAGCATGCACTCGAAGACAGTAAAGAAAAATATAAACTTATTGCAAATAATACCGACGATATTATCTGGACTTTAGACCAAAACGGAAAATTTTTATTTATTAGTCCATCGGTTGAAAAAATCAGAGGTTTTACTGTTGAAGAAGCTTTAAAACACACACTTAAAGACGTTCTTTGTCCTGATTCTTACGAAATTGCAAAAAAAGAATTTGAAAATACTTTTTACAGAATATCCAGAGGCGAAAAAATTATTGGAACCCGAAAATATATTCTCAATCAGCCACATAAAAACGGTTCGACTGTAAAAATGGAGATTAGTGTAAATACTGTATTTGATGAAAAAGGTAAATTTAAATATATTATTGGAGTTTCAAGAGATATTTCTTCACGAGTAGGTGTGCTAAATTCTACCGAACAGGTTGATTTAGCTAACATATTAAGAAATTTCAACTTTGGATATGCCGTTTTAGAAATTCGCAATAATAACGAAGTATGCTTTATTGATGTAAATTCAGAATTTGAAAATATTATTCAAATATCAAAAAATCAGTTAATTAATATTTCATGGAAAGATATTTTCAAAAATATTGATGTTTCGGTTTTAGAAGAAAACACAAAAGAAATAATTGAAGGAAAAAATTTAACAATAAAGTATTTTTACAGTCCATCAAAAAAACATTTAGACATTTATATATTTTCACCCGAAAAAGGAAAAATAGCTGTTTTTATTCGTGATATAACTGAAAGTGTTAATTATGAAGCTATACTAGAGGAAAACGAGAAAAAACTAAATATAATTATCGAAAATATTTCAGATGTAATTTACTCTATCGACCAAAACGGAAAATTTAGTTATATGGCTGGAAATCTCGAACAAGTTCTAGGTTATCCTGTTTCTAAATTCATTGGTAATGATATGGATACTGTTTCTGAATTTTTAATGATGCCTAAATCCGAAATTGATAAGTATTATGAAAGAATAAATCATGTTAAAAAAAATAAAATTGAAAACATATATTTTGATATAAAAATCAGAAAAAACAACAAAATATCTTTTATCGAAAATAAAGCTAGAATTGTTTATGATTCTGATGGACAAATAAATAAAATTAATGGTATTTTTAGAGATATAACCTCACGAAAAAGAAACGAAGAAAGATTAAGCAGATTGCTACTTGCAGTTAGACAAAGTCCTTCTTCAGTAGTAATTACTGATATTGATGGATATATTTTATTTGTAAACAATAAGTTCTGCGAAATTACAGGTTACGAAAAAGAAGAAGTCTTAAATAAACATTCAAGAATCTTAAAGTCTGGAATTCATAATCATGAATTTTACAAAAATCTTTGGAATACAATTTCTTCCGGTAAAATTTGGCAGGGAGAACTCACTAATGTTAAAAAAGATGGCACTTTGTATTTTGAAAATGCTTATATTTATCCTGTTAAAGAAGGAAATGGCGAGATTAAAAGTTATATTGGAATGAAAGAAGATATAACCGAACGAAAGAAAATTGAGGAAATATTACAACAAGACCATCAGCAACTATTGGAAACTCATTTACTTCTCCAGCAGAAAACAATCGAAATAGATAAACAAAAAGATGAATTGTTAAAACTTAATGCTACCAAAGACAAATTTTTATCAATTATAGGACACGACCTTAGAAATCCGATTGGAAGTTTATATGGATTTACAAAACTTTTATTATCAAAGTATAATACTTACGATGATGAGAAAAGATTATACTTTATTAACACAATTAGTGAAGCTTCTAAATCCACGTTAGAATTAATCGAAAATCTATTTACTTGGGCAAGAGCACATACCGGAATAATTGATTTTTTCCCAGAAAGAATTGATATTAAAGATATTATAAAAGAAATACTCACTGTTTTAAATTCACAGGCAGTTGCAAAAAATATTAAATTAATTTGTGATATAGAAGATAAATGTATTGCAAGTTTTGATAAAAACATGATTAGTACTGTATTACGTAATTTAGTCAGCAATAGCATAAAATTTACAAAAAAAGATGGAACAGTAAAAATATTAGTGAAAATAATTGGCAACGAGTTGTTTATTAGTATTATTGATAATGGAGTTGGAATATGTGATGACGATTTGAACCGACTTTTTGAAATAGATAAACCTTTTTCGCTTCCCGGAACTGAAAATGAAAATGGAACAGGCTTAGGATTAATTTTATGCAAAGAGTTTATACAAAAACATAATGGTGTTTTAACCGTCAAAAGTAAGATTGGCGAAGGAAGCAATTTTAGTTTTACTTTGCCTGTAAATGATGTAAATTAAAAACTAAATATCGCTGTAAAAAACATTTTATCTTTTATTTTCAACAAATTAATCATTAAATGAACGACTTTTTTAAAACCATAGCCAAACCAGCCCAAGGTTTTTTTAAAGACAAAGGAAGCAAATTTTATTCTTTTGCTTTTCCGGTTGAAAATGAAGATGAAATTACAAAATTGCAAAAAGAACTTAGAAAAAAGTACTACGATGCACGACATCATTGCTATGCATTCATGCTCGGTAATGAAAAGAAAAATTTTAGGGCAAGTGACGATGGAGAACCTGCAAATTCTTCGGGACAACCAATTTTAGGACAAATACGTTCATATGATTTAACAAATGTTTTAATTGTAGTAATCAGATATTTTGGAGGTACAAAACTCGGAATTCCGGGTCTGATAAATGCTTATAAAACTGCTTCAGCAGATGCTCTCAATAATGCTGAAATAATTGAAAAAACTGTTGATGATATTATTGATTTTCAATTTACTTACCCCGAAATGAGCATTGTAATGAGAATAATTAAAGAAGAAGATTTAAAGATACTTAATCAGGATTTTCAGGAAATTTGTAAAATTTCTGTAACTGTGAGAAAATCTCTGACATCAATTGTAATTCAAAAACTTAGCAACTACCAAAATCAACAAAATATAAAATACAAAATTATATAAATTTAATAATGCAAATTATAATGATTTATCGAAAAACAAAAAGATGCAGTTCATCGAATCACAGTAATTTTTTTTATCAATAAAGTAAAAAGTTAAAGATAACAATATCATATTTTACAACAAAGTTTTGATTCGTATGCTGTTGTTAGTTGAATTATCTATTTTTATTCAATTCATTACGAATACTTTTGATTTCTTCAGATGCTAATTTTGTTGAAATTGAAATAATTTCATCTGAAACTCCATTCTTTATTAGTTCAATAATAATTTCTATTTCTCTTTCTTTTTTACCTTTTGCTAATCCTTTTGCTAATCCTTTTGCTAATCCTTTTGCTAATCCTTTTGCTAATCCTTTTGCTAAACCTTCAATCTCACCTTCAATTTTTGCAGTTTCAAAAGAGTTTTTTAAATCAAGATAATGTTTCAAACTATCAATATATTTTTGCCGTTCATCAGCGGTATATTTGGCTATTTCTGCAATTTTAAATGCTTTTTTGAAAACTTTTTCCTGTAATGTAGTAGGAATTCTATCAAATTTATGCAAGTTTTTTAATAAGAAAAACCATTTATCAAGATGAGTTTCTAATTTATTTTCAGTTTTTGTGAAATTTGGCATTTGAACATAAACAAAAGTTAATTTGTCATAAAAAACTTTTCCCGTTACAGAGCTAATCATTTTTATTTCGTCAACCACTAATTTATCTTTATCTTGGTCTTCAAATGTAAAATCAAGAATACCAACACAATAAACCGCTTTTAGTTCGTAATTCCATTCTCCTTTTTGTGCTTGTTCTTGAATTGGAAAAGTAGCATAATACAAACTTCTATCTTTAAAAAATTGTTGTTTAACTTTCTGTAATTCGACAATAAATTTTTCGCCACGTTCATTTTCGCAGTATAAATCAAAAATTGCTTTTCTGTCTGTGTCAGTTGAACCTAAATGTTCTGTTTTTTTGTAAGCTAAATCTTTAATTTTCTCTTTTGTTTTTAATAATTCGTTGAGAAAATCAATTAATAAATCTTTATTGGGTTCAGAGCCAAAAAGTTTTTTAAATCCAAAATCAGTGAATGGATTAATAAATTTCCCTTTAATTTCTATTTTATTTTCAGACTTTTGCATTTATAAACGTTTTATGCAAATTTACGATTTAATTTATAATTTTTCAAATTTATGCTAATTAATGTTTTGGAAATAATGTGCTGCAACTAACTCCAAATTAAACAAAACTTTCAGATTGAAAAAATTCATTCACTATTTTTTGCGAGTAATTTTTTGTATGTTTGCAATTAATATATAAAGCATTACGTTAAATACAATGTTTAAAAAATATTTACAACATATATAAAGTTTTATCAGCAAAAATAAAATTTTCGGTCGAGTTTTTAAATTTATACAATTTTACTCCTACTGCAAACGAAATGCGACTCTTGTAAAATCCCGATTCTGGAATTAAATATGTGTAATTTAATCTGAATAAACCTAATCCGCTTTTGTAAAAACCACCAATTGAAGCTCCGTAAAGAATCTTATTCACCGTTGTACCTATCTGGCTTTCACCCGATGCCAACATTCCATCTGCCCCAAATGATACACCTACCGAAACTTTTGCCTTTCGATACACATCAATTCTTTTATAAACTGCACCATAGTACAATTCTTTGGTTTTATTGTATTTAGTGTTTGTAAACATAGAAAATCCAGAATAAGTGCTTTCTGTTACATATCCACCAATCAAGTCGATTTTAAACATTCCTTCATGTACACCTGCCTGAGCACCAGACATTATATCAAAAGGGGTTACAAAAAATGCTACACCACCCGAAAGATATTCTAGTCCGGGAGTTGAATTTTCTTTCATTCCGTATTTTGTAAGTTTATCTTTAGCAATTGAGTTCTCAACATAATCAGCTGTATTTAAAGGAGTTGTTGCAGGTTTAGTGTAACCTGCTTTTTTGGGATTATTCTGTAAAATAAAATCTACAATATCGTTGAAATTATTCTGAGTTGCAATACTTAACGCTGTATGTCCGTCATTATTTTCAGCATCAATTTTTGCTCCTTTCGAAATTAAATATTCAACAGATTCTATGTATCCTTCCTGAGCAGCAAACATTAGTGGTGTATAACCATTTATATCAATACAATTAATATCTGCTCCAGCAGCAATCAATAAATCTAAAGCAACTGTATTATTGTTGTTTACTGCTGCAAAAACCGGATTCACATCATTCCGCAACTTACTAACATCAGCACCTTTAGCAATAAGTTTTTTCATTATTTCAACATATCCGTAAGCAGATGCATAAATTATTGCAGTGTATCCTTCTGCATCTGTTGCATTTACATTTGCACCTTTTGTTAATAATGAAGTTACTGTGGCTTCATTGCCATCGTAAGCTGCTTTTATCAAATTCAAATCGTTTTGTGTTTGACCAAATAAACTATTTGAAAATAAAATAATTAGTGAAATAAAAATAATCCGGTTCATATTTTTGATTTTTAGTTTAATTATACAAATATAATTTTTTTACAAGAAAATATAACCCTAAATTGAAAAATATTTATTTATTTCACTTACTCAAAAAAAAAATTATCTTGAAAAATAATAAGACGTTATTTGCATAAATATCAAAATATCAGATTTATAAATATATATTAAAACATCTAAAACTTAATTTAGAATTATATTTTTTTTATCATTTAAATTCTTTAATTTTGCTATGATTATAAAAATTTCAAATCTGTTTTTTTGTAAAAAATCTTTATTCATTGATTTATAGAAAAATAAATTCACATTTTTTAGTATCTCAAAAGATTTTTTTTAATAATAATTTTAATTAAATATTATTTAACATTAATAAAAAAATAATATATGAAAAAGTGTTTAATGATTATATCGTTTTTTGTATTTTCAATAATGATGAGTTATTCTCAGAAGCTTGTTGATATTTCTAAAGGAAACTCTTGTGAAAATGCGATTGAAATATCTACAGTTGAAGTATTTGGTCCCACAACTGCTCCGGCAAGTATTGAAATTGAAACAGATAATATGTTTGCAAATACTCAAAATGTTGTATGGTACAAGTTTGAAGCAACTCAAGATGGTTTTCTTTTATTTGACATCACACCTATTGATTCGCTTGATAATTACGATTTTGTATTGTATAAAGGAAAAGGAGACGGAATTTGCAACGATATTAATTCAAAAGATAAAAAACCCTTACGAACAAATTTTTACAGAAACGAAATTCAAAAAAAAGGAATGACAGGATTGTCTATTTTGGGTGATAGCAAATCTTATAGCGAAGGAATTGATGTAAAAAAAGGCGATAATTTTTACTTAATGATTAACAATATTTACGAAGGAGGACTGGGACACTCAATTTCTTTTAGATACTTGAAATCGTTTACAGTAAAAGGAAATGTTTTTGATAACATATCTAATGAACCTATTTCTAATGCAATAGTTACATGGCAAAATATCAGAGACGAGGAAGAAACTTTTACTACCACAACTGACAAAAAAGGTGATTTTCAGCTTACTATAATTATTAATGTAGAAACTTATTCATTTCCAAGATACTATTTTTACGCCTATACTGATGCCTATTATATTTCTGATACAATTATTTTGTCAAAAGAAATTCCTTCAATCGAAGAAAATAAGTATGAATTTGGTTTAAACCAAATTAAAGAAGGATATGATTATGTTGAACTTCCAAACATTTATTTTGAACCAAATGAAAGCGATTTAGTTGCTGGGTCTGATAAAATTTTGAAAAAACTGTATTTGCTGATGAATCTAAATTCAAATTTGGAAATTAGAATTGAAGGTCATACAAATGGTTTTTATCCAAGTACCAGCATAGATGAAATGCTTTCTGAAAACAGGGCTAAAGAAATTCGTAAATATTTTACCGATTTAGGTATTGCTGAAAGTAGAATTTCTGTTAAAGGTTTGGGAAGCACAAAGATGATATACAGAACCCCTGAAGACGAAGTGCAAGAAAGTTTCAACAGACGTGTTGAATTTTATGTAGTTAAATTTTAAATCACAAAACTTTTACTTTGTCAAAGTTTTATGACTTTGACAAAGTAAAATATATTTATAAAACCACTTAGAAGTTTAAATTGTTGTAATTTAAAAGTTTGTTCTCAAAATAAGCAAAAATGAACAAAAAAATTCGATCAATTACTTTGTTGAAAAATCTCAATTTTTTGTTTACATTCGATTTTAATAAATACAAATATCCACTACTTCATTCTACTATGACATAAGTTCTTGAAAAAGAACTACTTTCGAACTTTATCAATTATTTAATTCAAAAAACTCAGTTTTTTAACAATCAAGAAATGAAGAAAATTAAAATAAAAACAAATTTTAATAAAAAATCCAATTTTTGACTTTAATCAGTAAATTGTAAATTAATTAAATTTAAATTTGCTCAAAATTTAATATTTTAAAATAAAAAACAATGAAAAATACACCTTTTTCAGATTTATGCGAAAAAATGGGCGGCAGAATGGTCGAATTTGCCGGATATAAAATGCCTGTTGAATTTGTTGGCGTTAAAGAAGAACATATTACGGTTAGAACCGGTGTTGGCGTTTTTGATGTGTCGCACATGGGCGAAATTTGGGTTAAAGGTCCCAAGGCATTTGATTTTGTGCAAAAGGTTACAACAAATGATGTATCAAAATTAACAATTGGAAAAATTCAATATTCTTGTTTTCCAAACGGAAAAGGAGGAATTGTTGACGATTTATTGGTTTACTACTATAGCGAACATAAATATTTGTTAGTTGTAAATGCATCTAATGTTGAAAAAGACTGGAACTGGCTTGTTTCACAAAATACAGAAGGTGCTGAATTAGAAAATGCATCACCAAATATTGCTCAATTAGCAATTCAAGGTCCAAAATCAATAGAAGCACTTCAGAGTTTAACTGATATAAACCTTTCTGAAATAACTTATTATACATTCACTACTGGTAAATTTGCGGGTATTGATAATGTAATTATTTCTGCAACAGGTTATACCGGAGCAGGTGGTTTTGAACTATACATGTACAATGCTGATGCCGAAAAAATATGGAATGCAATTTTTGAAGCAGGTAAAAAAATTGGTATAAAACCTATTGGACTTGCTGCCAGAGATACTTTAAGACTAGAAATGGGTTTCTGTCTTTATGGAAATGATATTAATGATACAACTTCACCTATTGAAGCAGGTTTGGGTTGGATAACCAAATTTGTAGATGGCAATAACTTCATAGACAGAGAATACATGGAAAAACTAAAAGCTGAAGGTTTGAAAAAGAAACTTGTAGCTTTTGAAATGCAGGAAAAGGCAATTCCACGTCAGCACTACTCAATAGTAAATGAAAAAGACGAGTTAATTGGCGAAGTAACATCTGGAACAATGTCGCCATCATTAAACATCGGAATTGGAATGGGTTATGTTGAAACTGATTATTCAGAACTTAACACTGAAATTTTTATTAAAATCAGAAATAAAAATATAAAAGCAAAAGTTGTAAAATTACCTTTTTATAAAGCTTAATAATTAAAAAGCCCCAATATATTTTTCAAGTTTATTGGGGCTGAATTTTTTATTTTAAAGAATTATTTAAAATTTTATATCGTTTTTTTGTTCAGACTTTTTTTGTTCAGCTGCAGTTTCGGTATTATTTAAACTTAAAATTTCGTCGAGCCTTGGATTTGAGTATTTTCTTTTTCCCAAAACTTCTTCTAAATCTTCGGTAAACAGTACTTCTTTTGTCAATAATCTTTCAGCCAGAACAACAAATCTTTCTCTGTTTTCGATAAGAATTTGTTTTGCAATTTTGTAAGAACTATCTATAAGTTCTTTAACTTCGTTGTCGATAAGTTCAGCAGTTTTTTCACTGTATGGTTTCTGAAACGAGTATTCTTGTTGTCCAGATGAATCGTAATAACTCATGTTTCCGATTTTATCGCTCATTCCAAGAAAAGCAACCATCGAATATGCTTGTTTTGAAACTCTTTCGAGGTCATTTAATGCACCTGTAGAAATTTTGCCAAAGAAAATTTCTTCCGAAGCACGTCCACCAAGAGTTGCACAAATTTCGTCAATTAATTGTTCTTTTGTAGTAAGTTGTCTTTCTTCAGGTAAATACCAAGCTGCACCCAAAGCTTTTCCTCTTGGAACAATTGTAACTTTAATCAACGGATGAGCATGTTCGAGCATCCAGCTAACTGTTGCATGTCCGGCTTCGTGGTATGCTACAGTTTTCTTTTCGTCAACAGTAATTATTTTGTTTTTCTTTTCCAAACCTCCGATAATTCTATCTACAGCGTCAAGAAAATCTTGTCTTTCAACAACTTCTTTGTTTTTTCTGGCAGCAATTAATGCTGATTCGTTGCATACATTTGCAATATCTGCTCCCGAAAAACCAGGTGTTTGTTTAGCCAGAAACGTAACATCTAAACCTTCTTCAACTTTAATAGGGGTAAGATGCACTTTAAATATTGCTGAACGCTCAATTAAATCGGGAAGTTCAATAACTATTTGTCTATCAAAACGACCGGCACGCATAAGTGCTTTATCCAGAATATCAGCACGATTTGTAGCTGCAAGAATAATTACTCCTGCATTTGTATCAAAACCGTCCATTTCTGTTAGCAATTGATTTAATGTATTTTCTCTTTCATCGTTGGCACTGAAACTAACTCTTGAACTTCGCGAACGACCAATTGCGTCAATTTCGTCAATAAAAATAATGCAAGGAGCTTTAGCCTTAGCTTGAGTAAATAAATCTCTTACTCTGGAAGCTCCAACACCAACAAACATTTCAACAAAGTCAGAGCCCGACATTGAGAAAAACGGGACACCTGCTTCGCCTGCAACAGCCTTTGCCAGAAGGGTTTTTCCAGTACCTGGAGGTCCAACAAGTAAAGCACCTTTTGGTATTTTTCCACCTAGTTTTGTATATTTATCAGGGGTTTTTAAAAAGTCAACAATTTCTGAAATTTCTTGTTTTGCTTCTTCTAAACCAGCAACATCTCCAAAATTAATTTTTATTTTAGCGTCTTCTTTATCAAATACTTTAGCTCTTGATTTGCCTATGTTAAACATTCCTCCACCTGCACCACCACCCATTCGTTTAAAAATCAAAAACCAGAATAAAACTAATAAACCAATTGGAACTAACCAACTTAGTGCATCAGCCCAAATATCTTTTCTTGTATCATTATCAAAATAAACTCTGTCTTCAGCTGCAATATCAGCCTGAGCTTCATCAAGTCGTTGATAAAAAACTTCAGGTGAAGAAGTTTCATAATAATAATGAGGACCACTTTCATCTATACCTTTTTCTTTTAGTGCAGTATAATCGCCAGAACTTAGTCTCGAAGGTTTAATGTAAATTTCGGCTTTTTTGTCGTTTATTACAATTATTCTTTCAATATCTTGATTAACAAGCATCTTTTTTAGGTCTGTCCAATATATAGTTTCAGGGGTTCCATCGAAATTTACAAACTGTAGAGCCAGAATGCCTATTAGTATTATTCCGTAAACCCAAAATATATTATTTTTACCAATTTTTTTCTTTGGTGAATTTAAATTATTGTCTGCCATTTTTTTGATATGTAAATTTTATTGGTTAATTTTTTTGTTATAATTTAACTAATTAGTGTAATTTCTGCATCTGCCCACAGTTTTTCGAGACTATATAATTGTCGATACGAATCTTGAAAAACATGAACAACAATATCAGCATAATCAAGTAAAACCCAGTTAGCTGTATCTTTGCCCTCGATACTAAGTGGTTTTACTTTAACATTTTCGTTTACTTTTTCTTCAACTTCTTCTGCAATAGCATTTACTAATCGCGAATTATCTGCTTCACAAATTACAAAATAACTGCAAATGGAGTTAGAAATACGGTCAAAATTTAGGGTAGAGATATTACGTCCTTTTTTATCCTGAATTGCTTTAATTATTTGGTTTAAAGTATCTATAGTTTCTTTGTTTTTTTTAATCATTATAAAAATAAATAAAATTATATTTTTTTGGTTTACAAAAATAGAAATAAATAAATTTTAGTCTAAATTTGTTCCGCAAATATATATAAAAAAAATGATTTTTATTTGTAGATTTTATAAGATTAATTTATTTGTGAAAATTTAACATTGATTTGTAATTAATTCTAATCGTTAAAAATATTATTTTGTGCTAAAATATATCGGAATTTTCTTTGATGAGCTTTATAAATTACTAAATGATATGTCGCCATATTTATTGTTTGGATTTTTATTGGCTGGAATTTTACATGTTTATTTTCCAAGACATAAAGTTATTAGATATTTGGGAAAAAATAATTTAAAATCGGTTATCCTTGCTTCGTTAATTGGTGTACCACTGCCATTATGCTCGTGTGGTGTAATTCCAACCGGTGTTGGTTTTTACAAAAGTGGAGCGAGCAAAGGTTCAACTGTGTCTTTTTTAATTTCGACACCACAGACAGGTGTCGATTCTATTTTTGTAACTTACTCTATGCTAGGACTTCCTTTTGCGATTTTACGACCAATTATTGCTTTTGTTACAGGCATTTTTGGCGGAGTACTTACAAATTCATCTGAAAAGAAAAAAGCTGTTGTTACTGAAATTGAGGAAGAAAAAGTTGAAAAGTCAACTACAAGTCCTTTTTTACGAATGTTAAAATATGGGTTTGTAGATTTTATGCAGGATTTATCTAAATATTTGATTATTGGTTTATTACTTGCAGCATTAATATCAGTACTTGTACCTGAGAATTTTTTCGCAAATTATATTTCTAATCAGTATTTAGAAATGTTAGTTGTTTTGGCTGTTGCTGTTCCATTGTATGTTTGTGCAACAGGCTCAGTACCAATTGCTATGGTACTATTAATGAAAGGAATGTCGCCTGGTGCTGCTTTAGTTTTTTTAATGGCAGGACCTGCTACTAATGCTGCTACAATTACGGTTTTAGGAAAGGTTTTAGGTAAAAAAACTTTGTTTGTTTATTTGTTTTCGATTATTGCAGGTGCAATGTTTTTTGGAATATTGATAAATAATTTTTTACCTCAGGAATGGTTTTATATGATGAATTATTCTACCGGTCATAATCACGAGGAAATGCTACCTAAATGGATTGGAATTTCGAGCACATTAGTTTTAATAGGCTTAATTATTAACGGATATTTACAAAAATACCTGAACAAAAATAAAAAACAAGAAGTTGTTAAACAAATTGACAAATTGGAAATTATGAACACAATAAAAATTTCGGTTAAAGGAATGTCTTGCAATCATTGTCAGGCAAATGTTGAAAAAAATCTTTCAAAAATTGAAGGAATTACAAAAGTAGAAGCTAGTCATGTAAATGAAGAGGTTATAATAAATGGCGAAAATGTTGATTTAGACAAGATAGGTAAACTTATTGAAGAACTCGGCTACGAATATAATGGCAAAAAAGAATAATTTTACATACATATTAAATGTTTGCATTTATCTGAATTTTTAATTAAAATAAATTATAACACTATATTAATCAAAAATCATTAAATATTATGACCTTAAAAAAGTTGAGTTTATTTAGCATCTTACTATTTTATGTTTGCATTTCGTTTTCACAAAAATCATTTACACTTAGTGGCTATGTTACAGATTCTGAAACAGGTGAAGGCTTAATAGGAGCAACAATTTATTCTAAATCCACTGGACGTGGAGCATCTACGAACGCTTATGGATTTTATTCGCTTACTTTACCTTCAGACACTGTAACAGTTACTATAAATTTTATAGGCTATCTATCTCAGGTAATTAAACTAACTAATGATAATTTTAACAAACCGTTTGATGTAAAAATATCTATTAATGCAACACAGATGGCTGAAGTTAAAATTGTCGGATTTTCTGAACAAAAAGAAATATTACGTTCAACCGAAGGAAGCGTTGTATCAGTCCCAATGCAGCAGATTAAACTTATACCTAGTGTATTAGGCGAAAGCGATGTGATAAAAGCACTTCAATTAATGCCGGGTGTAACGGCAGGTGGAGAGTTAAGTTCCAGTTTTTTTGTTAGAGGTGGAGAAGCCGACCAAAATTTAGTTATTTTAGACGAAGCTGTTGTCTATAATTCGGGACATCTGCTAGGTTTTTTCTCAATTTTTAATTCAGATGTTATTAAAGATGTTAAACTCTACAAAGGTGGTTTTCCTGCTTGTTACGGAGGCAGACTTTCGGCTGTTATGGATGTAAGAATGAAAGATGGAAACTTAAAGGAAGTCCATGGTTCAGGCTCTGTTGGAATACTTTCAACAAAAATTACAGTTGAGGGACCAATAATAAAAGAAAAATTATCATTTATTATCAGTGGTAGAAGAACTTACGTTGATAAAGTTTATGGAATGTTTGGTGCAGAAATTCCATATTATTTTTACGATTTAAATGCAAAACTAAATTGGAAAATAGGAAGTAAAGACAGAATATATTTAAGTACATATCTAGGAAATGATATTTTGTATATGCCTGATATTTCTTTAGAAGAAGATTCTACCCAAATAGATACAGCACAGGTAATTGCAATGCCAACATTTGGATTTAATCTTGGAAATAAAACTGTAACATTAAGATGGAATCACCAGTTTAATTCAAAGTTATTTTGCAATACATCAATTATTTACAATAATTTTAAATATGATTTAAATGCCGAAGATGGATATAATACCTTGCTAATACGTTCGAGTCTAGAAGATTATTCGTTAAAATCCGATTTCGAATACAATCTTAATTCATTTAACCAAATACAATTTGGTGCATTGGTAACACAACATTTTTTCAGTCCGAATATGGTTTTTGCAAAAGGGGAAATCAGCGATTATTTAGGAAGTCAAGATGTTCAGTTATTGCAAACAACCGAATCAAGTGCATATTTGCTTGATGAGTTTGAATTGTTCAAAAAATTAAAAATTAATGCTGGTTTGCGATATACTTTTGTTGTAAATGAAAAAACAATTTATAAAGGCTTAGAACCTAGATTATTTGTTAACTGGATGATGAATGAAAAAAATTCATTTAAATTTGGATATTCAAGAATGAATCAATATTTACATAGGGTTTCAAGTTCAAATTTTGTTTTACCTACTGATATGTATTATCCAGTAACAAAGTTAATTAAGCCTCAAAAAGCTGATCAGATTTTTGCTTCGTTTACCAGAAATTTTATTGATGCAGATGTTTTAATAACTCTGGAAGCTTATCAAAAAGAAATGTACAATCTTATTGAATTCAGAGAAGGAACTAAACTTTTCTTAAATAATAATTTCGAAAATGATTTATTGACAGGAACAGGTAATTCATACGGTTTTGAATTTTTGCTTCAAAAAATGTCTGGTACTTTAAGTGGTTGGTTTAGTTATTCTTATAATGTTTCTAACAGACTTTTTGAGGGACTCAATCAAGGGCTCGAATTTCCGGCAAAAAACGACAGAAGACATAATTTGGCAATTGTTGGTATAATTAAATTAGCAGATAAGTTAGATTTATCAACATCATGGATTTATATGACCGGAGGACGATTTACATCTATAGAAAATAACATTATAATGCAGAATTCTGCTGGTACCGGTTGGGAAATAATACCAATTTTTGAAGCAAGAAATGCAACAGAAATGTCTGAAAATCACAGATTAGATGTTAGTTTAACCTATAAACCACATATTGGCAAAAATAAAAAATTCAAATCAGAATGGGTGTTTGGAGTTTATAACCTATACAACCGTGCAGCTCCTTACAGAATTGATATAGTTTACGATGAAAGAGGATTTTACGAGTATCAGCAACCCGGTTTGTTTGGTCGAATTTTCAATGTTTCGTTTAATTTTACATTTTAACATTAATTTATTACAAAAAATATAATAGAATATGAAAAATTTATTAATAATAATAATTTTTATAACAAGTTTATTTTCTTTATTTTCGTGTATGCCCGAACCACTCGAAATTGATATACCGGAAGGCGAAAAAAAAATTGTTATTTCATCTCAGTTTCTGAAAGATTCAGGTGTTGTAGTTTTTTGTTCCAGAACATTTAGTGCTTTGACAGATAATTATATGCCCGAAAAAATTAATATTGATTTTATAAATAAAGCTTTTGGATTACATTCTTTAGTATTAATGGAATATGAAGGAAAAACTGATACACTTTATAATATGGGAATTGGAATGTACTACAATGCAAGTACAGTTGTAAATGTTGGACAAAATTGTCATTTAACTGTTTACGATTCTATAATTGACAAAACTGTTTATGCAGATGCAGCTTTTCTGCAAAATATTGATTTCGACACTGTTTATGTAGAAATTCAAATAGCCGATGATACGTCTGCAATTGTATATTTTAGAATTACAGACATTCCGGGCGAAAATAATTATCTGGTAAATCACTATATTTATGAAGCTAATCAAAACAGTTTTGATTTTTCAAGCATTTTAGGCACAAATCCTTATGCTGATTTGCTTGAGCAGTACATAAAAGATTCCGGCTATGGAGCAGCTTTGAGCCGTTTTACAACAATTGGAAATGTTGATAACAAAATTAAATTGTTTAATGATTCAAATATCCCAACAACCACTTTTACTGATAGTGTTAAATTTGAGAATATTTCATTAAACGACACATTAGCAGTTTCAATAGCAAATATCAGCAAAGAATACAATGATTACTTGGAACTTAGACTTAAAGCAAATACAATTTATTCACAATTAATGAGCGACCCGATTAACATGCCAACCAACATAAATGATGGTTATGGAATGTTTACAACACATAGTTTAAATATCTGGCTTATTGATTTATATAATAATCGAATATTAAAAAACAACTAATTGGTAGCGTAAATTAATGGCGACAATTCACTAAAACAAACCAAACTTTCATCCCTTTGAACATTTTGGGTATTAGTCGCCATTATTTAACACTCTCAATTAATGTAAGTTTCTATTTACAATATTTTAAAAAGAGATTGAGTTTATTTTGATAAGTTTGAAACAGGTCTGTTAATTTTGTAGAAATAAATATGACAAAATTTTCAGCAACTTTTATGCTTCACAAATAAGGTAATAAGGTTGGCTGAGCTGTTGCTTCTTTTTTTCTACTAAGGTTTTAAAACCTTATTTTCATCTTTTTAACCTTAGTAGAAAAAAAATTAAATCATTATTATAACATAATATTTGAATGAAAAATTATTTCATTAAATATATTAAAATTAATATACCTATTTGAAACAATACATCTCATAATTGTATAAAAATCTCAATTTTAAAAAATTTCGATTTTCTGATAACAAAATATTTTTTTATTGACCTTAATATTTGGATATTTATTTATTATTTCATAATATTGTAAAATTAAAATAATTTTTATTCAGTCTAAATTATAATAATATATATTTATGTTTCAAGAATATAACCCAATCAACAAAAAAAAATTCCAGATAATTGATAACGATGGAAAAATAATAAATGAAAAATATTTTCCACAAATTTCTGACGAAGACCTAATAACATCTTTTAAAGATTTACTTTTTGCACGTACTGCGGATTTAATGATTATTTCATACCAGCGACAAGGCAGAATTTTCACATATCCACCAAATTACGGACAAGAAGCTATAGCCGGAGCATTTGGAAAAGTAATGAAAAATGACGACTGGCTTGTTCCAGCATTTCGCGAAATGGGTGCATATCTGGCAAAAGGTGCAACTTTAAAAGAAATATTTTTATATTTTATGGGAAATGAAGATGGTGCTGTTTTCAAAAATGCTATAAATTTTATGCCTATGTCAGTTCCAATAGCTTCACAACTAACACATGCTACAGGAATAGGTTTCGAAATAAAATACAATAAAAAAACTCAGGTTGTTATTACTTTTTGCGGTGATGGTGGAACATCTGAAGGCGATTTTCACGAAGCTCTCAACTTTGCAGGTGCTTGGGGAGTACCTGTAGTATTTGTAATTCAGAATAATCAATACGGAATTTCAACTCCTTTCAGAGTTCAAACCAATTCAGATGGTATTGCTATTAAATCAATAGCTTACGGAATTAAAGGAATACAGGTTGATGGTAATGATTTCTTAGCGATGTATAAAACTGCACAAGAAGCAATTAACTATGCAAGAACAGAATGTAAACCAGTGCTTATTGAAGCCGTAACATACAGAAAAGGAGCACATACAACGTCTGACGACCCAACAAAATACCGAACAAAAGAAGAAGAAGAACTTTGGGAAGCAACAGACCCTATCGACCGATTTAGAAAATATCTGATTTCAAAAAATTTATGGACACAGGAAGAAGAAGATAAAATAATTCCTGAATATAAGAAAGAAATTGATAGACTGTTTATTGAAGCTGAAAATTATCCTACATACAAAATTGATGACGTTTTCGACCATTTGTACGAAGAAATTCCGGACGATTTGAAAAAACAAAAAGAAGAATACAAAAATTTCCTTAAATGGAAAGAAAATTTAAAATAGTTGTTAATGATAAGTTATTAATTGTTCAACCAATAAGTAATTTAGATTAAAAAAAGAATAAAATGGCAATGAAAGTAATGAATATGGTTAATGCGTTAAATGACGCACTCGATATAAAATTAAAAGAAGACAGAAATGTAATTGTTTATGGTGAAGATGTTGGAGTTGAAGGTGGTGTTTTCAGGGTAACTGAAGGATTACAGGTAAAGCATGGTGCAGAAAGGGTTTTTGATTCGCCTCTGGCAGAAGACGGAATTGTTGGAACAGCTGTGGGAATGGCTGTTGCAGGTTTAAGACCTGTAGTAGAAATGCAGTTCTCAGGCTTTTCATATCCAGCTTATAATCAGATAATTTCTCATGCATCACGTATCAGAAACCGAACTCGTGGAAAATATAATACTCCAATTGTTATAAGAATGCCTTATGGAGGCGGAATTAATGCTCTTGAGCATCACTCTGAAAGTATGGAAGTTATCTATGCCCATATTCCCGGAATAAAAGTTGTAATTCCATCTACTCCACACGATGCCAAAGGCTTACTTATTTCTGCTATTGAAAGCAACGACACAATAATTTTCATGGAACCAAAACGAATATATCGTGCTATAAAACAAGAAGTTCCTGAAGAAAAATATTCAATTCCCATTGGAAAAGCAAATAAACTTTCTGATGGAAAAGATATAACTGTAGTTGCGTATGGTGCAATGATTCGCGAAGTTCAGAAAGCAATGGTTTTAGCAAAAAAAGCAGGAATTTCTGTTGAATTAATTGATTTAAGAACAATTTATCCTATTGACAAAGAAACTATTGCAGAATCAGTTCGCAAAACGGGAAGAATTCTAACAGTTACTGAAGGTCCGAGAAGTTTCGGTGTTGGTGCTGAAATTTCGCAAATTGCTATTGAAGAGGCATTTCTGTTTTTGGAAGCTCCACCAAAAAGAGTTTCGGGTTTTGATACAATTGTTCCGTTGCCAAAAGGTGAACATCATTACATGCAGTCGCCTGAAAAAATATTTTACGAAATTGAAAAGACTGTAAGATTTTAAATAAGTATAAATAATAAAAAAATACTTTTAATGTGAATTTTAAGTAAAAAAACATATAATAAAATATAGTAAAAATGATAAAAAAAATAATTCATATTCTAATATTTGCATTTTTTTTACCCATAAATATTTACTCGCAACAAAAAGATTTTGAAGTAATTATTTTGCATTGTAATGACATACACGCTTCATTCGACAGATATCCTCAATTTGTACAGGCTGTTAACGATTTCAGAGCAAAAAATGAGAACGTTTTATTAATTTCAGATGGAGATATTTTTACAGGAAATCCGTTTGTTGACAAATATTCAGACCCGGGTTTTCCAATTATTGATTTAATGAATTATATTAAATTTGATTTGTCATGTATTGGTAATCATGAGTTTGATTATGGACAAGAAACCTTAAACAAAAGAATTAATCAGGCTAATTTTCCTTTCATAAGTTCAAATATAAAAAACGTTTCAGGAAATTTAATACCTGTAAAACCTTTTTACAATTTCAGATTTATTGATTCTATTGATATTTGCTTTCTGGGCTCAATTGAAACCGAAAATGGAGGTATTCCTTCAACACATCCATCTAAAATTAAAGGTCTTGAATTTGAAAACGCATTAGAAAATACTGCAGATTTCACTTATCTTGATAACATCTCGGAATGTTTTATTGCTCTTAATCATCTTGGAATAGAGACAGATACAATTTTTGCAAGATTATACAATCAATTTGATATTATAATAGGAGGTCATTCACATTCTGTTATTGATACCACACTTATTGTTAATAAAACTTTAATAACTCAAACAGGTTCAAAACTAAAAAATCTGGGTGTTATTAAACTAACTTTTAACAACTACAAATTGACTAAAATTGACAATTATTTGATTGATTTAGAGAAATATGAGATTTCAAAAAAAGATACAATTCTAGAACAAAAAATTAAGAGTTTTTTATCAGATAGTCAATTAAATTCTATAGTAGGATATACCGAAACTAAAATTTTTGGTAACGATGAACTTGGTTCATTTTTTACAGATGCAGTTCGTAATTATACAAAATCTGATGTTGCAATACAAAATAATGGAGGACTGAGAGTTGATAGCATTTCAAAAGGTGAAATAAAACAATTTCAAATTTATTCACTCGACCCTTTTGGAAATTTTGTTAATGTTGTTGAAATGACTGCAAATCAACTTAAAACGCTAATAACTTATTCATTTAAAAAAAGTAATGATTTAGATTTACAAATTTCAGGTTTAACTTATGAAATTATCGAAAATTCAGTTAGTAATACTGTTGAAGTTAAATTATTCAATAATAAAAACAAAGAAATAACTAATAATAAAAAATTTAATGTTGCAATGAACACATATATTTTTGATAGTTATTTTAACGATTCTCAATATGAAAGCTCATCAGAAAAATATGAAAAAATTATAAAAAAATATGAAGTTTCAAGTGCTGAAATGATTTTAGAATATTTATCAATTAAAAAATCAGTAAATTATTCAGGAACAAAAAGAACTAGTTTAACAAAAAAATGAAAAATTAACATGAATTATATATTTAAATTTCCCGATATAGGTGAAGGACTGGAAGAAGGAACAATTGTAGAATGGCAAGTAAAAAAAGGTCAGCTTGTTAACGTTGGCGACCCACTTGTTACTATGGAAACAGATAAAGTTGTTACTGATATTCCATCACCACGAACCGGCACAATAGCTGCATTATACGGAAAAATAGGCGATATTGTTAAAGTTGGAAGTGCTTTAGTAGAAATTCAAATTGAAGGAACTGCAGAAGAAAATGCAAAATCACCACAAATAGAAGCTGTTAAAGAAGAAGGAGCAGGTGTTGTTGGAACTTTGGAAATAGCTGGAAATAATGCAGTTCTAACTGCAAGCAACGAGTTTGTTTCTGCTGATAATCACGAAAAACAGATGTCTAAAAAAGTTTTGGCTACTCCGGTTGCCAGAGCATTGGCAAAAGATTTAGGAATTGATATTGACCAAGTTAATGGAACTGGTCCTGCTTCAAGAGTTATGAAAGACGATATTCTGAAATTTGCAGAAAAGAAAACTTCCGCAAAACCAAAATCTTCAACAGCACAAATAGAAATTCAGAACGAACAATTAGTTGATGTTGAGCCAATAAGTCAAATCAGACGAACAATTGCTAAAAATATGATTCAGTCAAAACATAATGCTGCTCACATGACTGTTTTTGACGAAGTTGAAATATCAGAATTACTGCGAATTAGAAATAAATATAAAGAAACTTATGCAGAAAAAAATGTAAAATTAACTTTTCTTGCATTTGTCTTAAAATCAACTGCTTTAGCCCTTAAAAAATTCAGAGCACTAAATTCTGAAATGGATTTGGAAAATAATAAAATGCTTTACAAAAAATATTATAACATAGGTATTGCAATTGATACTGAAAAAGGCTTGGTAGTACCTGTAATAAAGAATGTTGATAAACTTTCGATATTTGAAATAGCTTCAAAAATTCAGGAGTTTTCGTCAAAAGCAAAAGATGGAAAACTTTCTATGGAAGATTTTAAAGATGGGACTTTTACCATAACAAGCTATGGTTCAATAGGTGGTAAATTTGCTGTTCCGGTTATTAATTACCCGCAAGCCGCAATTTTAGGAATTGGTAGATTGTCGAAACAACCGGTTGTTATTAAAGATGATATAAAAGTTGGACAGGTTCTGCCTCTTTCATTATCGGTTGACCACAGAATTGCAGATGGAGCAGATGCAACTAAATTCTTAAATGCTGTAATGCACTATCTTAATGACCCTGTATCGTTGTTGATGGAGTAAATAAATAAGAAGATAGAAAAGAGTTGTTAGAAAAAATAATAATAACGTCCTAATCCCAAATACTGTGATAAATTAAAACGCTCTTAAAAAGTCATTTTCATGAAATCTTGCTTTAATTGAAATGCTTAAGTTAATTACTTTACAATGTACATTCAAAGAACTTTTATATTTTAATTTACTTAATACCTTCTTTTCAGGCAAGTTCGCATAGCGATGACATTTTTTTTGTTAAATATTATCACAGTATATGGGAATAGCATAAATAATAAATAATAATTACTAATTACAAATTAATAATTACAATAAATTACTAAAGACTAAATAAAAATGTACGATATAATAATAATAGGTTCGGGACCTGCCGGATATATTTCAGCAATAAGAGCTTCGCAGGTTGGTTTAAAAACAGTCTTAATTGAAAAAGAAAATATTGGTGGAATGTGCCTTAACTGGGGCTGTATTCCTTCTAAATCAATGATAGAAAGTGCTAAATTTTTCAGCAAAATTAAAAAATCTGCTAAAGAATTTGGAATTGATGGCATTGACACTGAGAAAATCCAATTTAATTGGAATCAAGGAATTGAACGTTCTATGAACATTGTAAAAAAACTTAGTGACGGAATTTTATATCTTCTAAAAAAAAATGGTACTGAAATTATTAAAGGTGAAGCTGTTATAACATCTCAAAATTCAGTTACAGTTAATAATCGAAACATTGAAGCTAAAAATATTGTAATTGCAACTGGTTCTGTTCAAAAATTGATTGAACTAAAGAATCCTCAAAACATAATTCTCGAAGTTAAAAATCTTTTTACCAAAAAAGAATTGCCTCAAAACCTGGTTGTTTACGGACAAAATTCTGTTGCCGTAGAAATTGCACAGATGCTAAACCTTATTGGAAAAAAAGTTACACTTGTTGTTCCTGAAAATAGAATCTTATCAAAAGCTGATGAGTATCTTGCAAATTACTTTGTAAATAAACTTCAGAAAGATAAAATTGACTTATTGATAAATTCCAAAATTGATTCTAATTCAAAATATGAAAAAGGCAAACTTTATATTAACGATAAAGTAATTGACTGTGATTTAATTATTAATGCAGAAAATAGAAATGCTGTAATTCCAAAATCGAACATCGAAATAGAGCTCGAAAATGGTTTTGTGAAGGTTGATGAAAACTGCAAAACAAATTTCAACAATATTTTTGCAATTGGAGATGTAAACGGATTGAGTTATTACGCCCACATAGGTTCGGCTCAGGGACTTCATGTAATAAATCATATTCAGGGAATTAAGTCGGAATTGAACATAAAAAAGTATCCAATAAACATGTATTCTGTACCCGAAGTTGCACAAATTGGTTTAACCGAGCAGGAAGTCATAGCGAAAGGTAAAGACTACAAAATCAGCGAATTTCCACTTTCTGCAAATGGTAAAGCAATGACTGAGGGCGAAACAGAAGGATTTGTAAGAATAATATCCGAAGCACATTACGGAGAAGTTTATGGAATTCAAATTATTGCACCTCATGCTACTGATATGATTGCAGAAGCTTCTGCTTTTATGGAAGTTGAAGCTACCGTTTATGATGTTGCCAAAACAGTTCATGCACATCCAACAATTTCGGAAGTATTTATGGAAGCCGGATTTGAAGCTGTTTATAAAGCAATTCACAAATAGAATTAGAATTTAGCAGAAAAGTACAAATAGAAATAATTTCAAAATAACTGTTAATTAATTATTTAAGATTAAAAATAATTGACCCGATTTATTAATTTTCCATATAAAATTAAAAAATCAAAAAAACATAGTTTGATAATTATTATTTTTGTTTACTTTGCGGCTTAAATTTTGGAGAAATGTCCGAGTGGTCGATGGAGCACGCCTGGAAAGTGTGTATACGCCAAAAGTGTATCGTGGGTTCGAATCCCACTTTCTCCGCAGGGTACGGAAAAACATAGAAATTATTTTTTCTAGTTTGCTCTTTTTAAATAGTTTGTTTGTTTTTCGTATTATACTGAGAAGGTAAAATCTTTATTGTTTTTGGCAAAATGTTTAACTTATGTTTAACTTAAAAACATTTTGTCAAAATGAAGTCAACTTATTTAATTTTAACCAGAAAAGACCAAATAAACAAGGATAAAACTAAAAGTGTTTATTTGCGCGTTATATGCCAGAGAAAAATAAAATACTTTTCTTTGAATGTGAGAGTATTGGAAAAAAATTTTAACTCCAATCCAATAGACTATAAGTATATAAAACATAATGATACAGACCATTATTATAAAAACTCAATTATAAAAGAAACAATTTTAAAAGTTCAGAAAATTTTTCTTGATTTTGATAATATGGAAAGTAAATTGAGTATTGAAACTTTTACGAAAGAATATTTAAATTATTCATCTGATTTTAGTTTTTTTACTTTTGTTGAAAGTGAAATAGATAAACGGTTTACATCAGAGCAAACAATCCGCACTTATAAAACTCAACTTTCTAAACTAAAAAGATTTAAGCCTGAATTATCATTTAAAAACATTGATTTTGACTTTGTACAATCATATAAGCAATTTATGATTAATAATTTAGATAATAAATTGAATACATGGAACAAATCTTTAGGAATGTTAAAAACCTTTGTTAATTGGGGTATAGATAAGAATTTAATAAATGAAAATCCTTTTGATAAAATTAAAATTCAAAAAGTAAATGGAAATAGACAATATTTAACTTTGAATGAATTACAATTTATTGAAAAACTTTTAAACGACAATGTTTTAAGTCAAAAAAGTACAGAAATTTTAAAATATTTTCTATTTTCATGTTATACTGGTTTAAGGTTTACAGATATTAAAAATTTAGCAAAAAAGAATTTTTATACAGAAACTAATGAAAACCATGAAAATTATTTTATATCGGTTGACATGCACAAAACAAACAGAGCAGTAAATATTTTAGTTATTCCAAAAGCATTTAATTTGATAAAAGATTTTGATAAAAAACTTAGTAACGAAAAAATATTTAAAGTTCGTTGCAATCAGGTTACAAACAGACGTTTAAAAGAAATAATCAAAAAAACAGATATTAAAAAAAGCATTTCGTTTCATTGTGCCAGACATACATTTGCAACGGTAGGTCTGGAAGTAGGTATGCCGATTGAAATTATTAAAAATGTTTGTGGACATACAAAAATTGAAACTACTTTGATTTATGCAAAAATCACAAAATCAAATATGTATAAACAAATGATGAAATTAAATTGATAAACTTTGTTTGTTTTCTGATAATATAAAAAACTCAAAAAAGTTTGCACTTTTGCACTTTTGCAGGTTATAAAATTAAATATCAGACGTTTAAAAAGTGCAAAACTTAAAATCATGTTTTGCACTTTTGCACTGATTAAATTATTAAATATCAAATAAACAACAAATTATATATATATTATAGTTTTGCACTGTTTTAAAACTTTTGCACTGGTTATTTTTTTAAATCAGTGCAAAACTAAACTAAACTTTTGCACTGATTAAATTATTAAATATCAATACTTATTATTTTTTGTATGAAAAAAAGTGCAAACTTATATTTTAAGTTTGCACTTTTTATTTGTTTCTATTTCAGTATATTAATATTAAAAAGTGCAAAAGTGCAAAATATTTTAAGAAAATTCAAAACAAATATTTTAATATATTAGCTATAAAAAATACTTCAAAAAGAAGTTTTTTAATTCAAAATCAATACATAATGTTTACCATTTGACGGTAAATCTTTAAATTTTATATCCATTTTAGTAAAATAAGTTTTCAACCATTTTGAAAAAGTATTTTGTTTAAGGTCTTTAAAGTCTGGATATTCATTAATAAAATCTAAGTATATATCATTTTTGTTGTATTTCACACCGATTTCAAAAATTGCTTGTTCGTTTTCGTCTGGATTGCCTATTGCGTATTTATCTATGAATTTTACAAAATCGTAGTTTGTATGCTCTATTAATGTACGTCTGTGCAATGTAATTGTATTTGGTTCAATAACTTCACAATCATTTTTAAAATACTCAATACAACTATTTAAAATGAAAGTATCAAATTTATTCCATTCGGTAGCGTCCCAGTCAGTAAAAAACCATTGATTAAATTCTTTGTCAGGTGAAAAATTATCAGAATAATAATCCGAAAATTCAAATATTTTTACTCGGTCTTTTGCTGATGCACCTTCAATTTTAATAGTCTGGTTTGTTGTAATGCAAATTTTTATCCTTATTGAAAAAGGTTTTTGATTTTTTTTATCAACTGTTATACATTCAGTTATATCATTAAACATTGTTTCAATATCAAATTTCTTTTTAACATCGTTTTGATGTAGTAATTGAGTATCAATATTTAATTTGTCGTATTTGTGTTTATCTTCTTTTACATCTTTTCCGTTGATTTCTACATATATTGTACTTTGTTCGTTTGCATTTAGCATTTTACCTAAACTTTGCACAAATAAAGTTTTTCCGCTTCTCCCATTTGGCTCGTTATTTTCAGAAAGTTTACTATCCGTTAAAACAGTACTAACCAGTTTTCTATCCATGTAATTATGTAAATTATACCCAATTATAGTTTTTAATGATAACATTCTGTTAATATCTTTATTACAAATATTTTCAAAAAACATTTGCCAGTTTCCAACTTCTAAATTTTGTTTATATTCTCTGTTTAAAATCTGGTCTGCCCAAACATAAAACTTTAATTCTGAATATTTTTTTAATTCAACTCCGTTTTTACTAACTTCTACAACTCCATTTTTATAGAAAAAATATTTTGATGTTTTACTATCTTTTTGGATTTCAATTTTCTTTTCTGGTGTTAATCTATTCAGTAAATTATCAGAAAATAAGCGGTCTAAATTATCATAAAATTTTTCTTTTATTTCTTTTGATGTCATAATCTGAAAACTATCACCTTCTTTACTAAAAAGTCTATGTTTGTACGGTTTTAATTCCGAAATATATTTGTCAAAAGTATCAGCAATAAAATTTTTTGAAACTTCTTTGATAGTATTATTTTTAATCAAAACAAATTTAATTGTATTTGTATCAATATCATAACGAAAAAAACCAAAATTTTTTAACATATCAATTAACTTTACTTTGTTAATTTTTATGCCTTTATATTTACCTGATGAGTCTTGTTCAATTGTATAAAAATCATGCTTTTGTTTATTCTCTGGTGTGTTCTCATAATATTCTGTTTTTTGCTCTTTTTTAGTTGTTTCCTTTGGCTTAGGTTCGTTTTTTTGTACTGATACAGTATCTATATTAAACTTCTTTGCAAGTGCGAAAAATGGACTTATTCCATTGTTTTTTTTACTCTTTAAACATTCGTTAAATTGATTATCTGTATTTGTTTTTTCATATTTCTGGTAAAACTGACTAACTGAATGAAAATAACCTCGTCCAGACTCTTCAAACTCATCTGCAAAAGCATATCCACAACTTAACCAATCATTATAATTTGCAGTTATATCAATTCTACTTTGTTTTATTTGGTTTATAACCTTTTCAACGTCTGCAACTGTATCATTATTAAATTGTTGTTTTTTCTCTGCTTTACTTTCTTTTTCTGTATTTTCAGAAATTTCATAAACTTTTGCAGTTTCATTTATAAAAATGTTACTATCTGAACATAAAAACATTAAACGGCTTATATCTTTACATTTTTCATCAATTTGCAAATTATAAGTTTTGTTATAGTATTTTTGAAGTTCTAAAAATGACTGCAAATGTTTATTATAATCTGGTGCAACTTTCACAATTAATTTTAGTCCCGTTCCCGATGGACTGACAAAACAACAATAAGTGTAAATATCTGACATTAACTGTAATTTAATTGCGTCTACACTAAATAAATCGTCAAAATCAATTTGAATTAATCCAGAGTATTCATTAAAATCTTTAATTTTGTGAGTTCCTTTAAAAGTACCACTAACAGTTATTGCAGGCAATTGCATTTTTAATTTATTCCTTAGTTCCTTGTCTGGTTCGCTTTTTATTTTTTCGGTTAATTCTTTTAGTTGTCCATTTGAAATTATACTAAAAACTTCATTTAATGGAACATCTTTAGAATATTTGAAAACTGTATCAAAATATGATACTTTTAAATTTTCCTTACTCATTACCTAAATATTTATTGAGTGAAATTTCTGTTATATATTTTTTATCTGCAGTTGTTTGAATTTTGTCATTTTCAATTAAATCGTTTAATGTTTTATAACCGATTTTTAAAATTAATCTGACTTCGTTTCTGCTTAATAATTTTGATTTTTTTTCTGTAAATGTTTCTGTAATTGCTTTTTTTACAGATGTTTCAATTAATAATGATAATTGGTCGGGCGATATTAATATTAAATTTGGTTCCATAATTTTAAAATTTTGCTCTTTTTAAAATGTTAAAAATCTTTATTGCTTTTGGCTTAATTTTTCGCTCTGGAAGAGAATCCCCCAGAGCATTATTTTTATTTTAATAATTTTTAAATTGACTGTCTTTTATTCGTTTTAATTTACTTGGTTTATTTTCGGTATATTGAAAATTTACTGATTTACTGAAATTTATTATTGTTTCAGTTGTACTAAATTCACAATCAATAAAATATTTACTGTAATAAGTGTAATCTATTTTATATTTAAAATCTAGATAGTTATTTTCTTTAAATTTCTGGATTGTAGTTAATTCGTTTGGAAATATTAAAATTGAAAATTTATATTTATCTTCTTTGTTTTGAAGTGTTTTTATTTCACTTTCAAGTGATTCTATTTCGTCATTTAAGTCATCAACTTCAATACTGTTTTTAATTATTTCGGTTTCAATTACTTCTTTTACTTTGTCATAGTCAAGTAAATATTTAACAACTTCAATTTGTTGTGTAGTTGTTAATTTTTCCAGTAAATCGGAAATTTTAATTTTATGATTAATTTCTAAGTCCATAACTTCTTATTTTTTAAAATATAAATTCTTACCGTTTTTTAATTCCCAAAATTCAATTCTACAATTTGGCGAACAGAATTTTTGCCATGTTGTTTTGGCTTGGTATTCCTTTTTACAGTGTTCACATTCTTTTATAATAGGATTGCGTTTTGTTGCGTTACTGTGTTGCATTGTTGCATTATTACGCATTGCGTTATCGTTATTCGTTGTTGCGTTATATTGCGTTGTTGCGTTATCGTTGGCGGATACCAAATTTTTTAAAAATCCTATCATTTGTTTATTTGGTTTCGGTGTACCGGTCTTTGATAATGGTTCTGTAATTTCATTCATCTGGTTGGCGGTTGTGAATAATTGCAGAATAAATTTAAATGTATCTACGGTTTGAGTTTTAACCTCTGCCCAAATACCTGTTTTAATTTCTGCCTGTAAATCTTCTATTTCTTGTCGGTATGCTTTCATACCTTGTATATTGTAGTAATTTCGTTTATGGAAAAACATTAATGCACCATTAACGGCAAGTTGTACAAACATTATAATTGCCACTATTGTATAATAATTTGCACCTTGTTTATTTACTTCAGTAGATTGTACCAAAAGCAATTCATTTTTATTTGTTTCAATGGTTTGCAGCTCGGTTTTTAATTCAGTTTCAATGTTTATAATCTGATTATTATAATTTGCAATTTGGGTTAATTGTTCTTGGCTTAAATCGGTTCTTTTGCCTCCGTTCCACAATTGCGGATTATCTTTAATCGTCTGTATTTCTGTTTGAAGTTGTAAAATTCTATTGTTGTAATCCTGTTTAACCTGTGCGGATATAACATTTAAACTATCAACTATTTGTGTGGAATTATCTTTTTTTGATACATAAAATTGTTTAATACCTTCGCAACTCATTTGAAAACTGATTAAAAACAATAGTATTGAAACTATACCCAAAACAATTGAAACAATGATTTTTACCTTAAAAGTATATTCCCAAAATTTAGCAATAAATGTATTTGTCAGATATTCAACTAAAATTAAAATCAGAATTGAAAGTATAAAGGCAAATACTGTATTATTAAGTACATCAAAAAGAATGTCATTAGTGTAATTGAGTGCAGAAAAACCGCTAATAATTGCGGTTACTATCTTTACAATCAATAAAATAATTATTACAAATTTCCATTCCTGAATAAATGATTTTGATTTGTAAATATTAATTGATTGTTTATTAA
>Ga0316608_1000210_pt1 | contig 30846 bp, 33 predicted proteins | sample MIS2016152B_MG_FD_207673 | JGI IMG/M metagenome (GOLD analysis project Ga0316608, IMG submission 207673) | Microbial mat bacterial communities from Middle Island sinkhole, Lake Huron, Michigan, United States - MIS.2016.152B | ecosystem: Environmental > Aquatic > Freshwater > Lake > Sediment...
ACCAATAATTGCTTATTTCACTAGTAAAGCATTTCCCTAAATTCTTTGAACTGGTTAAAATATAGGCTTTCCCACCATTAGCATTGATTTGTTTCATAACACTTAACTGAGTACTTGTTACGGAACCACCTGTACGCTTTAATTCTAGGGCAATTAAAGTACCATTACATAAGCAAAGAATATCACACCATCCAGCCATCGGATTAGCGGTTAAGATTGCGCCTGCTTTGGTATTTCTAATCACGCCACCAAGAGACAGGCGAACATGGAAAATACCATTTACTTGTAATTTATGTAATACTTCTTTAAGTATTTCTGCCTCTTTAATACTATCCTTGCGATTAAATGGTGGAGGTAAGCTATATTCTGTCTTGCTAATATAGTCTTTAAGTCGAGGTTTATCATCTGGTCTTTCATCTAAACTATTGTAAGTCTTTACTGTTGCTCTCGTCATTTCTTTTAGTCCCTGAAAAAAATATTAAGCTAATTAAACAGACAATTAAAAATAGAATTATACAGAATCCTACTGCAAAGTAGAATCCGATATCTTGACTAGTCACAAGGTAGTTCCTCGGATAATTGGATTAAGAACTCTGATAAGTCTTTAAGGTCTTTTCTTAGCTGGTATTTATCTGATGATGTCAGGTCATTTAACCATATGTTTTTAGCTTCAAATTTAATAACGCTAATACCCATATTAATCTGGGCTTTAATGAAAAATGAATCATCTTTAGCATTAAATCTATAACGTATTTCTTGGCTAATTTTATTTAAATTCATCAGATTCCTCCATCCCAGTACCATTTAATGTTTTCATTCATACAGATAGAACAATCGCAGAGCTCATCATGTGGAATAAATTCCTCTGCCTTTGCTTCTGGTTCTGTGTCGTCTATTAAAGTCATATCTATATCGTTCATAATTTTCTCCTAGAAAGGGGAAGTTTCATTCTGAAAATCACTAGTGGAATAGAAAAATATGTTATTGTAATTCTTTCCTTGGAATTCACTATTCTTAGTGGTAATCTTTACAAATTTAGTATGAATATCACTAAGATTGAATTCTCTATCATCGCCAAAAACTGCTTTTCCTAGTTGTGCAAATTTCTTTCGACCTTTTGCTACTTTATCTGCTTCACCTTCATAGTTAATATTTCCGAATACCTTACAACCTTTAAACTCGCCTTCGTCGCATATGGACAGTGTAAGAGCTATTCTGCCCTTGTCTTCTTGATCTTCTTCCTTTTCAATGATTGCATTATATGCACCATCTGTAATTACTTTAAAATCTTGTGAAAAATCATCGCCTGTTGATTTAAATGCTGTAAAACCCATGTGAAAACTCCTTTCAAGAGTAAAAATTAATACTGAAATTTAATACTGAAATTTAATATCATCCCAATTCCATTTATCTAATTCAATTTTGCTTGCAATCTTAAACCTAGACTTTGCACAAATGCCAGGGGCCGGTTGTGTGTACACAAATGTTTTATTTGTCTGAAATGCTTTATCATCATTTACGATAATACCTGGTTTAATAAAAAATACTCCGTCAAAATCTGCTAAAATACCTTCAATAGATTCTTTGTATAAATATGGCCTAAACTCATCATATGCTCCAGCAACTACATCCGTAACTTCCTGAACGCTTGTGTGAGATATGCAAATAACATTTTTAGCTTTTGTTAATTGCTTAATTAACATTCTAATTTCTTCCCACTGAACATCACAAGTTCTATATCCTTTAAAAAATCCAATATCAGAAATATGTGCTTTATTCGAAGCTTGAGCAGTTAGTCTATGGATCATCTTTTCTAAATATGTATATGAATCCACAACTATTGTATCAAATGGAGAATTAGCTGCATTAATTAGATGTTTTTTAGTTTCTTCAAAATCTTTTGCAGTAACTTTTGGCATCCTTATGTGTGGACTTCCTTCTTCTAAGTCAATCATAGCTGGATTTTTAGACTTACTTGCTAAAGTAGATTTACCAACACCCGCTTGTCCGTATAATAATACTTTAAATTTCCTAGTTGTTTCTTCTATAGTAAACATGGTTAATCCTCATAATCTTCGTTATATCTTCTAGCAAGATAACGTTCTTCGTACATTATTTTATCATCTAACTCTTGTGAATTAATATTAACTGATAGTATAACATCATTTGCAAAAATAATGTTTTGCACTTGTTTTCCATCTTCATCATTACAAACTATATACTTAATAGATCTAGTATTTATTAAATAATTATCTATTTCTATCATTCTATTCCCCTTTATCTGGTTTACGGTTTTTTAATGCAACTAGAATTTCATCCAGATTAAATTTATAATTTGGAAATGTTTTTGCCCCAAAGTTATAAAATGGAATAATTTCTGCCTCGCACATTTCCCTAATCTTTTGGGGACTAACCCCGACTGCTTGCGATAACTCCTGAACATCAATAAGTTTCATGTAGCTCCTTTCATGGTTATAAGAACTAATAAAAAATTATTAAATCAAATTAAAACTTTTGTCAACTTGTTTATTCTTAAATATTCTGCTATATAAGAATATCAATCACTTAGAAAGGAATTGTATGGCAACATGGATTTCTAAACAGAGACTTATTAAACTGTACACGATAAAAGATAGCAAATGTACCTGTGGTAAATACACTTGTGAGGGAAGAAAACCCGGTAAACATCCAGTTGACACTCATGGTGTAAAAGATGCAAAAGTTCAAACCACAGATTTTGACAAGTTTAATTATGGAATTGCTTGTGGTAATGGTTTAGTAGTTTTTGATATTGATAAAAAAGAAAATATTAATGGCTACATAACACTTGCTGATTTAGAAAAGCAATTAGGAATATTGCCGCCTACTGTCTCAGTAAATACTGGTTCAGGTGGAAAGCATTTATATTTTAATGCTAAAATTAGAACCCAAGGAATCAAAGGAATTGATATAAGATCCGATGGAAGTTATGTGGTTATTCCTCCTTCAAAACATTGGAGTGGAGACGATTATGAATGGGATTTTAATAAGTCTCCTGAAGATATTGAAATTGCAAATTTACCACAAAAATGGATTGAACATTTCTCAGATTTAAAACAAGAAAATAAGGAATTTGTTTCACTAGTTGATGCTTGTTCATTAGCAGAGGCAGTTGATGCTCTTAATTCAATTGACCCTGATATTGAATATAACACATGGTTTAAACTAATTGCAGCGGCAAGATATACTGGTATTTCATTAGATATAGTTGATAAATGGTGTTCAAAGGGAAAAGATTATAAGAAAAAAGAAGTAGCTCAAAAATATAATTCTGCTAAAAAAGAAGATGGAGTTATTAGCAGAATAGGAACAATATTTCATATTGCAAAACAGTATGGTTGGAATCAATTTATTCCAGAAATGAAATTAATATTTCATAAGTTACCTAAGAAAAATATAGTATTTCCCGATATACCATATGATTTATTTGGAAAACTAGTGGATAGCATCTTAAAACAATCTACTATTTATGATAGAAATTTTGCAATAGGTTCTGCTATTACATCAATTAGCGCAGCTTCATTAGGTGGTTATTTAAGCTGTACCAATTCAACTATGGGTATTTACTCTTTATTTATTGATTACTTTGGCGGCGGTAAAAAGTATTACCATTCAATACCACTTAAAACATTATTCTATTGTAATACTGAAAAAAGACTTGATACCCCAGCTAGTAATAATGCATTTATTGATTATTTATCTAAGTATAATGTGAGAGCATGGATACAAGATGAAACAATTGATAAGCTTATTACCATGTTTGGAGGTGGAGGAAAAGTAAGTGAGTTTAGCCAGGATTTACCTAATACTTTTTTAAATCTATGGAGTAATAACGATCAAATTGCTGGTATATCTGCAAAGACTAAAGATGCTAAAATTCCATATGTAAAATATCCAGCTTTTATGTTTTGCGGGGCCGGTGTTACAGGAGACTTTAGAAAACTATTAAGCACACCAAGGGCTATTAATTCAGGTTTGCTTAGTAGAATATTGCCATTATTACCAATTGAATCAATTGAGGATGAAACTAAATTAACTCAATCATCTTTTAATTTTACAAGAAATGATATTGAAAAGATTAAGTTTATTGATGCTCAGTGTACAAGAAGTATTCAAACATTACCTACTGTTACTATTCTTCCATCTATTACAGTTCAGATAAATCAGGAGGCAGAGGCTGCATATTTAAAGATTAAATCTGATATAAAGAAAAGAAAAGTAACATATACTGAAGAGCAAAAAGAAGATCCAAAATCAGAATATGCAATGGATGTAAGGTTTTATGAGCAATTGGGAAAACTGATGTCTGCTCATGCAATCTGGAATGACCCTAGGAACCCAATTGTGACCCTTGAAATACTCCATTTCTGGAATCACTACTTATCTTTTATAAAACAACAGATTATGGGTGAAATGGCATATTTTGGTGGGGAGACAAAAGATGCTTTGTTAGAGGGTAGAATACTGAGATACATTACTAAAAATCCGGGATTAACTGGAAGAGGTGTTTATTGGAAGTTAAGCATCAATTCCAAGCAATTTTCTCCTGCTATTAAGGAACTAGAATTACGCAATTTAGTTATACTAAAAGATGGTAAATACTTCGCAGAATGACTTGTCGGGTTTGTTAAATGCACTATTATTTATTAATATAATCATTTAGTTAATGCCATTTTGTCGGGTAGTGTCGGAACAGTATCGGATGAGTACTTATCTTACTACCAGTTTAATAAATAATTAGTGTCGGGTAATTTACCCCCCCTTAAAGTTAAAAAAAGAAGATCAAGATCTATGAATATTATAATAATGATCAAGATCATACATATCTCTATTTCCATCCGACACCTGACAAAATGATATAAGTACATATGGAATATATAAAAGTAATTACCCGACAGTGTCGGATTTGTCGGGTTTTGTCGGGTAAACTGACCATCCCGAGCAAATCCTCGATATGGTTTTAGCCACTGTTCAATCCTTGGTCACCCTGGTTTTCATTGGAACCTAATAATTTTAGCATCTTACATTTGGCACAGAACCTGCATTGCAGAGATAACCACAACAATAGGAGGTTTTATGCTCAGATGGATTTGTGCGATTAGTGTTTTAATTTATTGTTACACCCTAGGATTAGGTGATTTTCAGTGGGTAGTTATTGGAATACTTGGAGTTATTTACTGGAATATCTGTGGGATATTTGATGCAGTGGGATTAATTTTACTTATGAAGTTAGAACAAAAAACTCCTGAAGAATCTGATGATTACGAAATAGATTAAAGTTTCTTCTTGACTCGGCGATATATTAAATAGACCCAATAATTCTACAAAGGAGATTTTATGAAAATATTTAACCATGCTACTGAAGGAAAAATCACTACTACCAATGATGGTAAAATTATAGCTATTGCAGAGTATTCTGCCGATGCTTTTCAGGATGGATACCCCAATGAATTTATTCAATTACAAGAATTAGTATATTCTAATTGTGCTAATATTTTTAATAGTAATCAGGAGTAATTATGTATAAAATTATTGTAGTTATTGAAGAGCAAGAATCTATTCAAATATTCAGCTCCTTAGCTGAATTAAACCTATTTATGGAACTTGCTAAATCTTGGATTGGTGTGCAAGTTTACACAGTTTTAGTTTAATCAATTACTGGAGGATTTATGAAAGTATTACTTGCTTTATTTTTAGTTTCTAGTAGTGCCTTTGCTAAAGATTGTTCTTCTGATTTCAGCTGTTCCTACGGTCAGAAATGTGTAAAAGATAGCTATCAAATTGATGGTACTTGCATGAATGTCGTTAATTCTTTTGGTAATCGTGAATTTGCTCCTCCCGAATTAAAATCTATTGGCCCTAAGATGGAAACGGGGTGTTATACTGATTCACAATGTAAGTATGATGAGAAATGTTTTAAAAATAATAATTATTCTTCCAGCGGCACTTGCGTTAAACGATAAGTTATATTACTATTTCTTTAGTTATCAGACAGGTTCAATTAAGGCACTTGGATTTATCCACTTGAAGCCACCTTAAGAACCATAACTAAGGAATCGCAGATGAAGTTACAATTTATCATTAGAGCTTATACTCCCACAGATAATCAATTCGTAATTTCTTCTATTAAAAACACCTTTCGCAATATAAAACCTACTTACGACTTCCCCAGCGGGGATAATTCTATTCTAATTGCGTGTGATGTTGAAGATCCATCGGTAATATTTGGATTTATCATCGTTAACCAGGCTAATGAACTAGTCTTTGCTTATACTAAGGCTATATTTCGCCTATTTGGTATATTTAAGGCTCTTCTTGGATATTTTCCTATCAAGCCTAGTCATTACATTACTCAACCATCTTACCAGGCTCACAAGGCTTTAAAAGCATCAAAACTAACCTATCTTATAAGGATTCCACTATGAAGATTAAACAGATTGTCGTCTATCAACCAGTTTCATTCAAGGGCTATAACAAGCTATCCTTCCACGTCAAAGACCTATTTGACATAGAGCTTACTGGTACGTTCTTCCTTATAAAGAAGGACGATGACCATGTGTGTGTGAATACGTCTAACGTGAGTCAATTCACTATGCTTGAACCATTGGAACAGATTACTGAGGATATGCCCAAAGAACCAATTAAAGGGCCTACAAGAGGTCTTAAAGCTGTTTCTAAGGTAAACGTATCAGAAGAAACTAATATTCAGTGTTGAGGTTTAAATTGCGGTTTTTGAACTTGTAAGGAATCCTTACAGGTTCGATTGTTTTGTATGGTGCCAACTCCAGTTGGCAGTGACAACCAGGGTTGGCAGTGTATCAGATTGATATAGATCAAGTCAATAATAACAAGGGTAAGAAAACATGATAAACATTGAACAAGTCGATATTAAGTTAATAAAACCCTACTCTAACAACAACAAGTTGCATGATGAAAAACAAGTTAGCTTATTGGCTAAACAAATCAAAGAACATGGGTTCGATGTGCCTATTGTAGTTGATAAAGACTACATAATAATCAAAGGGCATGGTAGATTACTTGCTGCAACTAAACTTAGTATGAAGAAAGTTCCCTGCATAATACGCAAGGATTTAAATCACTCACAAATTCAGGCAGCTAGAATTGCTGATAATAAACTTAGTGAGTCCCCTTGGGATACTATGAATTTAGCTAATGAACTTGGAGAATTAAGATTAGCTGAGTATGATGTTGAACTTACTGGTTTTGATAATTGGGACTTACAAAGCATGATCGAACCTCCAGTAAATCCAGAAGATAATTCTGAAGAAAAAGAATTAACTGAAAAGAAATTACAAGTTATTATTCTACCCAAAGATGAAGACGAACAACAAATGATATTCTTAGAACTCCGTGACCGTGGTTTTAAGGTTAAAGTATGAACTGGGGAATTCCCTACATGGGGAGTAAATCAAAAATAGCTCCATCAATTGCAATGAACTTTCCTAAAGCAGATCATTTCTATGATTTATTTGGAGGAGGATTTTCTATTAGCCATTACATGCTTGTTAATAAATCAAAGAACTATAAACATTTTCACTATAATGAAATTAAAGCAGATATAGTTGAATTAGTTAAACAAGCAATTAATGGTAATTTTAATTATAATAAGTTTAAACCTAAATGGATTTCTCGTGAAGATTTCTTTGCTAATTTAGATGATGCTTACACTAGAATTTGTTGGAGCTTTGGGAATAACCAGAAGAACTATTTATTTGGTGATTGTGAGCAAGAAAAGAAGTCATTACATAATGCAGTGGTGTTTAATATATTTGATAGCTTTATGCTTAATGAATTACATTTCAGTAAATGGCCAATAACCTGCAAAACAATTACCGATAAAAGATTATATTTAAAAACAGTTTTAAGAAAGATTAAAAGAATAGATTTGCAGCAGTTGGAGCGGTTGGAGCGGTTGGAGCAGTTGCAGCGGTTGGAGCGGTTGGAGCAGTTGCAGCAGTTGGAGCTACCTAAATTAACTCTAACTTCAAAAGACTACCGTGATGTAGAAATATTACCTAATTCAGTTGTTTACTGTGATATTCCTTATGCTGGAACTGCTGATTATGGAGAATTTAGTCATAAAGAGTTCTTTGATTGGGCAGCAACAAGAGATTTTCCAGTGTATATTTCGGAGTATAATGTACCTGACAAAAGATTTAAATTACTTTATGATATAGAAAAGCGTAGTATGTTCTCAGTAAGTAAAGATAAAACTACTATTATGACTGAAAAACTTTATTGGAATAATAAATGAGTGGACAACCGTCTAAATACAAATCAGAGTTCTGCGAAATGCTTATAGAACATATGAGCAAAGGATTATCTTTTGAAACCTTTGCTAATGTTGTTTGCGTTTCACCTGATAATGTTCGCTCTTGGCGTAAGACTCAACCAGAATTTAAAGATGCTTATAAAATTGGTTGTGCTAAAAGACTTGAACTATATGAGAAAATAGGATTACAATTAGCAACGGGTAAGATTAAAGGCAATTCCTCAGTGTGGATATTTGCAATGAAAGCATTCTTTAAGTACCGTGATAATGACCCAGTTAATAACGTGACTAACGTCCAAGTTAATTACGATTCACTTCCTGAAGAACAAAAACTTAAAGTACTTCAAGAAGCACTTAAACAATTGGAACAGAAGGAACTTGCTGAATGATTTACGATATGCAATGCACTAATCCAGATTGTAAACATGATTATGAAATTATTTGCTCAGTTGATGACAGAACTAAACAACTTTGTAAAATATGTAATGATAAACTAGAAATTATTGTTAGACCCGTTCGTGCTATTTGGAAATGCAGAGTAGGCACGGTTTCAGAGGGAAGAATGACTAATTGAAACAAGCAATCCTTAAAGCCATTGCTGAGAAGCAATCACTAATTGCAGAGAAATATACTAAACCATTACTATCTGGATTATTCAGACAGCAACGAGAGTTCTTACTCTCACCTTCTAAACGAAAACTTGCGAGGTGTACACGCCGTGCTGGAAAATCTCATGTTATTGCTGCTTATCTCGTTTATTCTGCGTATCATAATTACAACTCTAATAACATATACCTGGGACTAACCCGCGATTCTGCTAAACGAATTATGTGGAAAACCTTCTTCGAACTTAAAGAGAAATATAACCTAGACTTCGATATGCGTGAATCAGACTTGACAGTTTACTTTCCAAACCGATCAGTAATTATTCTGTATGGTGCGGATATGCTAAATCTCACCAAACGACTCTTAGGAAATAAGTTTGATTTAGTCGTCGCTGACGAGGCTCAGAGTTTCAGAGACCTAATCATCAAGCCGCTCATGGAAGACGTCTTAGAACCGACGACAATGGATAATGAGGGCACAATCTGCCTTACTGGTACTCCGCATCCAAAGCTAGCTGGATATTTCTATGAGCAGGATCAGATCCTAAACGAATATGAGAAGCATCATTGGTCTGTCTATGACAATATCTACATGCCTCATGCAAAAGATTGGGTAGAGAAGAAAAAGCTAGAGAAGAAGTGGACAGACACTAGTCCAACTTACGTTAGGGAATGGTTAGGGCAATGGGCGTATGATTTAGACGCTATGGTTTATAAGTTTAATAGAAATACTAATTTAATAACTCAATTACTTGAGGGGGATTGTAATTATATTTGTGGGTTAGATTTAGGTTGGAATGATGCAACCGCTTTCGTTATTGTTGGTTATTATGAAAATATAGCTAAATGTTTTGTTGTACATTCAGAATCTTATTCTCACATGTTACCTTCAGAAATAGCTAAAAAATTAGAAAAGTTACAAGATAAATATAACTTAATTAGAATTGTTGCAGACACAGGTGGATTAGGAAAATCAATAGTTGAAGAGTTTAGACAACGATATGAATTAAATATTGTTGCTGCTGATAAACTAGGAAAATATTCTCATATTGAATTATTAAATACTGATTTAATAAATGGAGACTTATCAATACTTGATTGCAATAAACAATTAATTGAAGAAATGAACCATCTTACATGGGATGATAATGGAAAAGAAGATCCCTCTTTACCCAATCATTTATGTTTTTCTGCTAATACAAAAATTATTACATCTAGTGGATACAAAAATATAAATAAGATATCATTAGAAGATAAAGTTCTTACAAGATTTGGTTATGAAAAAGTTTTAATTTCAGCTCAAACAAATATATCTGATACATACTTTGTTATAACCAATAAATATATTATTGAATGCACTAAAGAACATCCATTTTTTTCTATTGACAAAGGTCTAATTTCTGCTGATAGTTTATTGTATGGTGATAAATTACAGGAGAAATTATGCAGCAAGAGTTTAATGGGAAAGTGTATCGGATATTTAAAACCCAAAAATACTATTCAGTGGGTTATGACAGAAAGAAACATTGGTTACATAGAGATGTGTGGGAATTTCATAAAGAGCCTATACCTAATGATTACCAAATACATCATATTGATGGCAATAAACATAATAACTCTATTGATAATCTTACATGTATTAGTAAAAAAGAACACGAGACTATACACGCAGAGGGTAGAAGCATTTCAGCTAAGAAGCATATTAAAAACCTCCTTCTTGCACATGAAAAAGCTAAAGAATGGCACTCCTCAAGAGAGGGATTGGAATGGCATAAAGAACAGTATAAAAATTCTTTGGGTAAAAATAGGCAAAAAAATGTTAAACTTATCTGCTCAGTGTGCAGACAGGAATATCTGGGAGATAATGTTCGTAAGGCTACTGTGTTTGTGTGTTCAAATAAATGTTTTGCTAAAAAAAGAAGAGATGAAGGAAAAGATAACATTATTAAACAGTGTGAATTTTGTAAAAAAGATTATCAAACAAATAAGTTTCAACCAACAAAATTCTGCTCTAGAATTTGTTACAATAGTTCCCGCAAGCAAACAAATACCCGTATATAATTTAAAAATAGAAAATCACTCAGAATATTATGCTAATAATATATTAGTATCTAATTGTGATGCTCTTTTATATGCACACCATTTTTCACGTCACTATTGGGCAGTTAAAGACACAATAAAATCAGAAGAACAAGAAATGGAAGAAAAACTTGACCAACAATTCTTAGGAGAAAAACAATGGTAAAACAAAAACAGCATAATTTAGAGACAAAGAAAATTAGGGAAATACTAGACTTAATGATTGAAAAACGTGTTCTATCATTTGAGTACAAAAATCTTAAAGTACAGCTTAGTCCTCCCCTTGTAATTCAAGAAGATATCAAAGACAATAGCCATAAGCTTATCTCGGATGATGAGCTATTATTTATGGGTTCTATTGATTAAGTAGTTCCAAAGCATCTAAAAGGATTTAGATATGCAAAAGATTAAGTATGATTGGTATAATAAAGAAGGTGATGAAGCGGCTAAAACAATATTTCAGCTGATAAACTATTGGGATTCTACTCAATCAGTTGTCCAAGCTCACAATATGACTAATCTTCGGTTATATTCTAATAGAGAAGCTTTGAACTCTTCAATTGCTGGCTATGTTTTAAGCACTTCTGAAGGATATAGAAACTCAGCTGTTAATAACTTCAACACTAATAAAAACTTAATATCTCTAAACGTTGTTAAGTCTTGCGTTGATACTCTCACATCTAAAATTGGTAAGAATAAAATCAGGCCAACATTCCTAACCACAGGTGGTACGCTTAAACAACGTGTAAGTTCCAAGAAATTAACTAACTTTAACTTCGGAGTTCTATATGACTCTAAAGCTTATTCAGTTCTACCTTTAGTTCTTCGCGACGCCTTCATATTTGGTACTGGATTTGTTAAAGTATTCTTGCAGAATAAAAGAATTAAAGTAGAGCGAGTTTATCCTGACGAGATAATGGTTGACTTAGCTGATGGTTATTACAATAATCCTAATCAGATGTTCCAAAGAAAACTTGTTTCCAAAGAAGCAATCAAAGAACTTTATCCAGACTTAGCAGATAGAATTGAAAACGTTAAATCAATATCTCTTGGACAAAATCAATCTAGTCAAGATACAATTCTAATTGTTGAAGGCTGGAAATTACCACGAGGTAAAAAACCTGGTAGACACATTATTTGTATTGAAGGCATTATGTTACAAGAAGAAGTTTATAAAGACGACTTCTACCCATTCGCAAAAATAACTTATACTGACCCAGTTAAGGGATATTGGGGCACAGGAGTTTCAGAAGAACTTAAAGGAATTCAGCTAGAAATTAATCGCCTAATGAATCACATAACTGAATCAATGCGATTATTACAATATCCTAGAATATTCTTAGAAGCTGGTTCAAAAGTAAATCCAAGGCATATTACCAATGAAATTGGAACAATAATTCCTTATGTTGGAGCCGCTCCAATTGTTCATGTTGCTCAAACTGTTGCTCCTGAAATATTTAATCAGCTAGAATCCCTTTATGCAAAATCTTATGAAATTGTAGGTATCTCACAATTATCTGCTCAGTCTCAAAAACCATCAGGACTTAATTCTGGTAAAGCACTACAAGAATATAACGATATCGAGACAGAGAGATTTGCAACTACAGCTCAAAAGTATGAAGAATTATTTATCGACGTTTCAGATGTAATTATTAAATGCTTATTTAAACTTGGTAATTATAAAGCTAATACATTTGATAAATTGGCTGGGGTTCAATCAATTGAATTCAGCGAAATAAGAGAAGCAATTGACGAATATGTTATTCAGACTTTTCCAAGTTCTGCATTACCTACAACGCCAGCGGCAAGATTATCTGTTGTAAATGAAATGAGCCAGGCAGGTTACATCGAACCTGAAGTTGCTAAACAGTTACTAGATTTCCCTGATTTGGAAGCCTATGCTCGCACAGATATGGCACCATTACAGATGATTCAGAAGGCTATTGAGTCCTCGCTTCTTGAAGGGATTTACATCGAACCAGAACCATATCAGCCGTTAAATCTATCAGTTAAAATGGCTCAGCAATATTACTGTTGGGGAAAACTAAATGATGCTAAGGAAAGCAACTTGGAACTTGTAAGAAATTACATCGAAGATTGCTTAAGTTTAGTAACGATGATGGTTCCTCCTCCAATAGCACCGGCTCAGCAAATGCTCGATACTCAGCTAGAACAAGCCCCAAGCGTGTCAACCTCACAGGCCCCTTTACAAGGCCTATGATATAATATAGTTTTTACTTAGGAGTTCAGTATGCAAGATTCAGCCATTGTCAATGTAGAGTCAACTATGCAACCAGAAGGTAGGCCACCTGAAGGACAAGTTGATCAGTCATCTACCGACAAAATCTTCCAGGATAGATTTAATCAGCTAGCTCGGCGTGAAAGAAGTTTACGTCAGCAAGAAGGTCAGTTCAAAAGCATGCAGGAAAAGCTAACAGATTATGAATCGAAGTTTAGCAGACTAAAGGAATCACCAATTGATTCTTTAGAAAGTGATTTTGGTTTGAAATATGATGAGTTATTGGTTAAAGGATTAAACAACGATCCAACAGCAAAACTTGCACAGAAAATTGAGCAGCTTGAAGCTAGATTAAAAGAAAAGGACGCCTATGAAAAAGAACAATCGGAGAGTTCAAGGAAGAGCGACTCGATTACTTCTATTCGAGAACAGTTAGCAGATAAAGATGATTTTGATTTAGTTAATTCCTTTGGAGCACATAATCAGGTTTATGACAAGATTTATGCTCATTATAAAGAAACTGGAGAAACTTTAGATGTTAATGAAGTAGCTAAGGAAATCGAAGAAGATATCCGAGGTAAATTAAGCTTCTTAACTAAATCTAAAAAGATTTCTAATATTTTTGCAGAGCATTTAAAGACAAGAGAAGCAAGTACTATGGAGTCTTTGGAAGAAAAGTTTGAGCAGAAACAAGCTCAATCTAGTCAACCAGGATTCACGTTGTCAAATGATTTGACAGCAAATTCTACTCCTGAAAAGCAGTATACTAGCGAACAGGATAGAGTAAAAGCAGCCATTGAAAGGTTCAAGCGGTTGCAGAATAATTAATATTAAATTAATCATGGAGGATTAATAATCATGGGTAATCAGACTTTAGCAAATTTTACCGGGGCAATGAAAGACCTTTATAACGACTTTGGCGTTGAAGATCTTACTTATAAAAGCAATCCACTTTATGCTTTACTTCCTAAATGGGAAGAATTTTATGGGGACAGTCACAAGGTTCCGATCGTATACGGTAATTCACAAAATGTATCCGCTACTTTTGCAGATGCTTTAGCTGGAACCTCAGCTGGTTTAGTTGATGCATTTTTCACTACTCGTCAAAAGAATTATTCAATTGCTTCAATTGATAACGAGTTATTAGAAGCTTCTAAGAATGATTCTGGCAGCTTTATTCGTGGTGCTAAATTTGTAATGGACGGAGCTATGAAATCTTTAGCTCGTCAATTATCAATTCAAATATACGGAGCAGGTACAGGTAATTCTGGACGTTTATCTGCTACTGCTGCAATTGGTGCAACTATTACTTTAGCAACTCCTAGCGATGCTGTTAAATTTGAAGTTGGACAAAACCTTGTAGCTTCTACCACTAATGGTACAGGCGCTCAAAAAACTGCATGTGCAATTACTAAAATTGACCGTGCTAACGGCGTTTTAACTATGGCTGCAGACGTTTCTGGCGGCGGTTATTCTTGGGCTGCTAGTGATTATTTGTTCCTTAAAGGAAACTACAATAACACAATTAAAGGTCTAGATGCTTGGATTCCTTACGATGATCGTGCTACTCGTTTAGCTGCTTCTTATTTTGGTGTTACTCGTAATACTGATAGCGAACGATTAGGCGGATTAATTAAAGACATCTCTTCAAGCCCAATCGAAGAAGGATTGCAAGACGCTTTAAATGAAGGCGCAAACATTGCAGAAGTTGAATATGATTACATAATGATGAATCCAATGGATGTTAGTAATCTAAATAAAGCTTTAGGATCTAAAGTTCAATATGTTAAAGCAACTGCAACCATGCCTTCAAATGCAAATGCACAAATTGGATTTGATGCTATACAATTAAGCTACGCTGGTGGAACTGTTAAAGTTGTTGGCGATAGAAACTGTCCACGCGGTCGCGCATTTGTTCTATCTACTCCTTATATTCAATTGGCTTCCCTAGGAAAACCAGTTAGATTATTCGATCAAGATGGTAACATGATGTTACGCGAAACTTCTGCAGATGGGCTACAAATAAGAACTTTTTCTTACGCACAATTGGAGATCTCAAATCCGGGTGCATTTATGCAGATTAATCTATAACAAACATGGGCACATCTAGTGCCTATTTAAGGAGAAATTAAAAATGGCTAATAGAATTTTTAATCAGTTTCCTAAGACACTTCAAAAAGAAGTTGTGTTTTTGGATGCTGAAGCCACCATTGGAACTGATGGAGCTATTTCTGGGCTTAAAGGCTCTGGAATATCCGCAGTAACCAACGTTTCTGGCACAGGTAATTTTTCAATTACTTTAGAAGATAAATTTAACCGATTCTTATTTGGTGCAGTTAGTTTTCTAGCTGAATCAATTACTGCTGCTAAAACTTCAGTAACTGGTACTGCTGAAATTCAATCTGTAGTATTCCCAGCTGTTGCTGGTGCTACCTCAGGCGACCATTTCATTTTACGTGACGCTGCAGGCTTATCTTGGGCTATTTCGCTAGATAAAACTGGCTCCGCTCCAGAACCAACTGGCGCTTTATGGGCTGCTATCCCAGCTGCAAGAAAATCTCATGTAGATATTTCTGGCGGAACAGATGCTCCATCAGTAGCTGCTTTAATTGAAACTGCTTTCGATTTATTGACTTCAGTTCCATTTACATCAGGCACTACCTCGGCAACTATTGCATTTACTAATACTGTGAGAGCTTTATTAGTTCCTGGTTCTGTTCATAATTCAGCTGAAGGTACGGCTGGATCTATGACTATTTCAGTTGGAACTCCTGGTATTGATTCTTCTGTTGAATTCTCTGCAACTAATACTTTCACAGTAGTTGCTCATGGAATGTTAACCGGACGCAAGATTCAGACTTCAATCTCTGGCGGTGGTACATTACCAAACGGCATTACCACAACTACTGATTATTGGGTAATCAAAATTGATGCTAATAACTTCAAGCTAGCTGCAAGTTTAGCTGATGCACAAGCAGGAACCGCTATTGCAATTGGTGACCAAGGAACTGCTGCTAAAACTATTACTTACACTCCATTTGCACCTTTTGGTTCAGCTGTTGCGCAAGTAGAGTTTACTAGCACTGATAATGATGCTTTAGTTCAAGCTGGTTCTGCTATTCCGTTCAGTACTTACGACTTTGCAGGCGCTTTAATTGATCCTACTCCTTTAACTAAAATCAAAGTGCTTTTAGTACTTAGAAATAGTTCTTTAGAAGGAAAAGGAGAGTAATAATGCCTATTATTCTACCTGATGTTAGGTCAAAACAAGCTTCTGTTATAGATATGAACAAAGAATATGGCAGAATGTCTAAAGATGAGTATGAAAACTCTGGTATGGATAATCTTCGAAAAGAATCCATGATGATTTGCGCAAAGCATTTAATCATGGCTATTCAAGAAGGCAAACCGGAAATGATTGTGCAAGTTTTTAAGCAGATGTTTGACTTAGTCGAGAGTGAAGATTAATAATTATTGACTTACAAATAATTTAAAATTAGGCCTACCTGGTTTCAGGTAGGTCTTTTTTTATAAGGAGTTAGTTTATGACCAGTTTAGTTTCATTCACTTCTAACGATTTAGGAGTAGAATTCATTAGTTCTCGTTTAGTGGCTAATTTGTTTGAGTTACGTCATGATAATGTGCTTCAAAAAATTAGAGGTTTAGTAGAAGATGAAAGTTTGGACTCCTTAGATTTTCAGGAGTCCTCTTATCAGAACGACCAAAATAAAATCCAACCAATGATTTTATTGACAGCCTCTGGGTTTAATTTATTAACCTCTGCGTTTAATTTTAAAACTGATCATCAAAAAGAAATGCGAAAGTATATTCTAAAAAGTTTCTCAGAGAATTTAGCTAAAATCCTAAAACAAGTTAAGTCCCTTAAACAACGAAATGAAGCTTTAGAAGCATCAGAACAAAAAGCACTAGGCTCTAACTATCCAAGAAAGAAGACAGCAACTATGGGCTATATTTTACAGCATAATGAAGGCGAAGAGTTTCCTAAGAAGGTTTTAGTTCCTAAAGAAAACTATACTGAAAAAGAACTAGCCGAGGGCATGATTGCTCACTCAGAGTCTATTATTTATGGTCACACTATTAAAATTAAGAAATTAAGAGAGTTTATTGAATTGTGCGATTAAATAAGTTACCCTAAAAAAGATATGAATCTACTCTAGACGCTAAACACTCGTCTTTGACCCTAGCAATTGCTGGGGTTTTTCTTTATAGTCATAACAGAATAATAAAAGGAGCTAAGGATGGCTACTTACAACGTAAATGACTTAATTACGCGAACTCGGCAAAAAGCGGATATGCTTAACACGGATTTTGTTACTGACCCGGAAATAGTTACCTACATAAACGAAGCTTACAACAGATATTATAATACTCTTGTATGCACTTATGAAAACTATTACTCTTCAACATCTTCTATAGTTTTAGTTCCTGGGACTGCAGATTATGCACTTCCAGTAGATTGTTTAAAGCCTCTTGGTTTTGACCTAAATACTAATGGTAATATAATTACGCTTAAACCATGGCAAATTACTAATAGGAATAAAGCGCAATATTCTACAAGTAATCTACCAGAATTTTATATGTTATTAGGTGATGATGTAAGATTCTTAGGAACTCCACAAACAAGTGATACAATAACTTGCTATTATACACCACAACCTACATTACTTGCACTAGCTGGCACTGTTAAATTATTAGGTGGGGCTGATGAATATGTTGTTTTAGGAGCCGCAATATCTTGCTTGCAAAAAGAAGAGTCAGATGTATCTGTACTTGAAATGAAAGCTAATCAGAAACTAAACGATATTATTTCACTACTTCAAGGTAGAAACTCAGACTTGCCACTTAAAGTAACTGATGTTCAGTTTCTTAATCCACATCCTTGGTTCACTGGAATTATATGAATCCATTTAAAAAGATTGTTCCAAAAGATAAAGATTTATTTGAAGTTCAATCAAATGTTGATGAAGTTATGGAGTCATTACGTAAAGTAAAGATAATTGATTCTGTAATTAAAACGTCAACAGTAACTAGTCCTATTGTTATTACAACGTCTGATACCATAGTTAATCATGGTTTAAATAGACCATATCAAGGTTATATAATTACAGACAGAAATGCTAATGCTGTAGTTTATACATCGGCAACAGTTAATAATACTAAGAACTTATTTATAATATTAAAAGCATCTGCCACAGTAACCGTAAATATATTATTCTTCTAGGGGATTAAATGGCACTAGATAAACAACTAATACCAGTAACATTTGACAATAAACTTGATACTAAATCAGACCCTAAACTATCAGCAGGATTTAGTCGTGTTGAAAATATGTTTAGAAAACGCTCAGGAGAATATAGAAAACGATACGGATTTGATGCATTGCCATCAACAGTTTATTCAGGTGATACAGCAATAGCTGATGATATTTATGTTTCAGACTTCAATAAAGAGCTTGTATCAATAACAAGTAATGATATTTATTCTTACTCAGAGTCCGATGATAAATGGAAAGAAATTGATGATGATTTTAAATTGTGGACTTTAGATAGTATTAAAACTAATGCAGGCGCTTATTATTTATCTGCACAAGTAGCGGTATCTGATAAATATATTCTAGTTGTGACTATAAAATATGAGAATGCTGTTAATAGAGTATATTACACAGTGTTAGATGTAATAACTAATTCAATTGTAGTAAAAGAAACTGGATTAGGAACTGCTTATAATGAAACAATAAAAGTAATATCAAATGGTACATACTTTTATATATTATATGTAATACCAAGCTTTAATGATATTAGAATCAGATCTTTTAATAAATCAACCTTAGCTTTAACCACACAAGATGTTTCTGGAAACTTCTTTAAGTTTGATGCTATTTGTGATGATAATAATATATTTATTTATGCTAATAATAATACAGACTGTAAATTAATAAAATATAGTTCTACTTTGTCTTTTATAGATGAAAAATCAATAGGAACTACAGCAGGAACGTATCAAGAAAACACAGTAATGCGACTTACTTTAAATGGTACAAACTTAGTAGCATACTTTTGTTATAATGATGCCTCTTTAAGAAAACCTTTTATTGGATACTTTACATCGGCTTTAGTTCAAATAAATGCATCAACTGCAATGCCTACAGTTGCAAACGTTTTAACCGACGTTGATTTTGATAACTTTGCAGGTTATGTAGATCCTACTGATGCAACAAAATTCATAGTTTTAACCTCCTCTAGTTCTTATGGAACTGTTTATACAGTTACTGCTAAAGCTGTTTGGAACTTAGCAACAAACGCATCTGCAGGGGCTAATACGCTTAATTATGGTTTTTCTGTTGCTGATAATGCTTTTCTAATTGGAACTACTCCATACACTATAATGACTCAAAGATTTGATGTTAATGTTGTTACTGATGTTAATTTGTATCAGTCAACAGCCTATTTACTTAACTTAACAAGTGGATTATTTGAAGGTATATTTTCAGTAGGACTATTTAATAACAATAATAATGGCTATAAAACATGTAATTCAGTTTATTTTAGTAATGTTTTATATTGTCCATCTATGGAAATTATAGATAATAATACATCAAATGTTCTTATTAAAAGAATATATCAGGATATTACTAAACTATCTTTACCAACTAAAACAAATAATGAGCTTATAATACCTAATTTAATTCCATTAAGTTATACAGGAAATGAACTAATAGAAACTAACTACTCTCAATTTCCTTACTTAGTAAGATATACTAATACAGGAGCGGGAACAGGAATTGCAACAGGTAAAACATATAGTTATTATATAATTGCATCGCATTTAGATAGAAATGGAGTTAAAAGATACTCTGCATTAAGTAATGTTCTAACATTTGCAAAAACAGATGCTTTTATTTGGAATATTATTTTTTATGGGACTTCCTATAATAGAAATAATCAGACAATAGATATTTATAGAACTGAAGGCGACGGATCTATTTATTATTTTATTGCTTCCGTTATAGATGTTTCAGGAAGTTTAATAACTTATTCTGATACTATTGCTGATGCTAATATTATTATAAATAAGTTACTTTATACAACAGGCGGAGTCCTAGAATCCTACTTACCATCATCAGCAGGAATAGTTAAAATACTTAAAAACAGGCTATTCATGGCACGTTGTGAAGACCAAGACAGGGTTTATTATTCTAAAGAACTTGCTGCTAACTATGCGCCTGAAATGAGTCCTTACAACGTTATTGAATTTTTTGATAGTGAAGGGCCAGTTATAGGTCTTGGACAAATTGATGATAAATTATTCTTTTTTAAACAAGAAGCAATTTTCTATGTAGTTGGCGAATTAAACGATGACTTAGGTCAGAATGCTTCTTTTTCTATGAATAAAATACCAGGTAATATTGGCTTAACTGACTTTCAAGCAATATGTGAGTTTGCTAATGGTATTATATTTAAGTCATCCCGTGGTTTCTATTTACTAGACAGAGGTTTAGGAATTTCCTATATAGGTTCCCCTGTTGAGGCATTTAATTCAGTTAATATCACATCCTCAGTTTTGATGAGTAATGATAACCAGATTAGATTTTCATCAGCTTCGGGAACCTGCTTAATCTATGATTATCTATATGAAGAGTGGTATACTTATACAAATATTCTAGCAACCTCAGCAACTAATTGGGAAGGTTCTTTTGTATTTGCTAAATCAAATGGGACTTTTTACAAAGAAAATATTGCTAGTTGGCTAGATGTTGCTACTCCAATTATCTCTAAAATTCAAACTGGATGGTTATCTCTTGCGGGTATTCAAGGATTTCAAAGGATATATAAAGGTTTAATCCTTGGAGAATATCGAGGTTCACACACACTTAAAGTATCTATTGGAACTAACTTTAAAACCTATTTTGATGAGCAGATTACAGTATCCACTAGCACTTTAACAGGTGCGATTACTACTGATTCAAGTTATTTTGCAGATTATGCAACAGGAACTACTGACTCAGTTTATCAATTTACTTTCAGGCCTGCTACCCAAAAGTGTGAGTCCATGCGATTCTTAATTGAAGATGCTTTTACAAGTGGTAACGAGGGCTTTACAATATCAGCATTAAGCTTAGAAGTTGGAGCTAAACAAGGTCTTGCTAAACTAACTCAAACAAAGAACATGTCATAAGGAGAAATTATGCCAGCATTAAGAGACACAGAAGATAGAGGAACAGATGCTAAAAAAAGCTTTGAAAAAGCTAGTAGAGGCCAATTAGAACGAACAGAAAAAGATGTATCATATACTGATGCAAGGTCAACAAGTAGAAAAGTAATGGATAGAATTAAAGGCTATGGTAAAGATACTGGAGGCCTTAAAGTTGATTGGAGTGATAGAGCTTCATACGAAAATCCTAAAGCTTATGGAGAGAGAGTAGAAAGGGATAGTCCTGAAAATATTAAAGCAGGTATGACTAAAAATACTACTCAATCGGCTAGCCCAGGGATTAAACCACTTACAACCGCAGCAGCTCCTAAGCCACTTTCGGGTTATGCTAAAAGCGCAGCTGATTATAATGTTACCGCTCCAACAATAAAAGTTGACCCGATAACTGGGGAAGTTGTTAAAATTGATCAGCAAAGTATAGAACAACAACAAGCTGCTTTAGGATTAATTGAACAGGCTGCGCAAGGAAATGCTCCAAGTGCAGCTGGACTTCAGATGAAGCAAGGAATGCAAGAATCAATTCAAAGTCAAATGGCTATGGCAAGGTCTGGACGTGGAGGTTACAATCCTGCGGCTATGAGACAAGCGCAACAAGCGGGTGTTCAACAGCAACAGGCAGTTAATCAGCAAATGGGTATTTTAAGAGCACAGGAAATGGCAACTGCTCGCGGGCAATATGGAGACCTAGCAAGTAATATTGTTGCACAGAGAGCACAAGCTAACCAATTTCAAGATAATTTAACTCAGGGTGCTAATATTCAGAATCAGAACATGAGTTTCAACACACAGAGTCAGAATGCAGGAAATGTATTACAAGCCGAACAACAAACATTGCAAGGTAAACTTGGATATAGTCAATTACAAGAGGGAATTGCTAATAGAAATGCTACTTTAACTATGGCTAAAAATAGCTTATCACAAGCTAAAACAGACGCTGATAGGAAATATTGGATGGATGTTATCGGAAAAATTTCTGATGTTGGTTCATCGGCTGCAGCTTCATATATTGGAGGTTAATCATGGGACTAAGAAATTTAATTAAACAACCTCAACCAGGGTTTAGTAATCAGCAAGCGCAGGATTTATGGCAACAAAACGTTCCACAACCGCAGCCAGATTATTTAAATGCCTCTGCAAATGAATTTGCACAACCTGGACAAACTAATACCGCTCCTGTTGTAATAAACAATAATCCTCCAATGATTAGCGAAACTCAGAGAGTAGAGACTAAGAAAGCACAAACTGGTTATGAAAAGAAAATAGAGAAATCATTTGAAGAGCAGATAAAAGCACAGTCAAAAATTGAAGAATTAAAAGCACAGAATGCTAATGCTGAAATAGAACATTACGATAATATTTCAAAACAGAATATGTATGCAAATGCTGAAATGGAAATTAAGCAGGAAGAATATAATAATAAACGCTTAGGTTTAGAAGATAAACTTGCACAAGCAAGGCAAGATTATTCTGATGCTAAAATAGATCCGAATCGTTGGAAAGACGCCGACTCAGGACGCCGAGTTATGAGCGCAATTGCTATTGGATTAGGTGCATTTAGCGGGAATAAGAACTATGCTTTAGAGATAATTAATCAGTCTATACAGCGTGATATTGATGCCCAAGTATCAGAAATGAACAAGAAAAAAGAAAATGTTATCTTAGCGGATAATGACTTTGCAAGATTAAAACAAACATTTGGTGATGAAGCGCAAGCAATGAATGCTTTAAAAGTTATGAAATATGAGACTATTATTTCACAAGTAAATGCTTTAGCAGCTAATACTAAATCACCATTAATACTTGCAAATAGAGATAAAACAGTTGCAGAATTAAATGTTGAAAAGAATAAGGTAATGGGAAATTTAGTTAATGCTCCGACTACTCAGACTACTACTCTTAGTAAACCACTTATTCAGTCCCCTGAAGATAAGCGCGCCAATGATAGGCTTTGGACTCCGGTTGGACAAGCTACAAATGAAACAAGTGCTAATAAGGTAAAAGATTCAATATCAAATTACAACTCTGCTAAACAAAATATAGATGAAGTTAAGCAAGCTATAAATAAATATGGTGTTGCAGAATTAGTTACTGGCGCGGGTAAGGGTAAATTAAACGCAGCAATAGATGCGATGGTTGAAGTTATTCGACTAAAATCTAATATGGGAGTACTAAACCCAGGTGAAAGAGAAAACATTGTAAGAAGTTTACCGCTTAATCAAGTATTACGTGGGGCTGTTACAAGTAAGGAAGAAATTAACTCTTATATTGATCAGACTTTAAGACAATTAGAAGTTAATCATGGGCAAACATTAAAAGCTAATATCCCTACTCTTGCAGAGCAACAAAATAAACCACAATTCGGAAAACCGAGGTAATAAATGCCAGTTTTATATAACTTTGGAACTAAAAAAGTTGAAAAAGTTGATGATGAAAATGTACAGTCATTAGTTTCATCGGGTAATTATGGATTTAGAAAAGGTGTGCAGATACCTGCAATTACTCCTGATGGACAGAAAGTCTACTTAGCTCCTGAAGAAGTATCACAAGCATTTAATGCAGGTTATACTTATGAAACTCCACAATTAACTAAACAAATAGCAGCTCATGATATTGCGGCAAGTAAAGCAGAGGCTTTTGATTCTCCAATAACAGCAGCAATTGCAGGTGGACTTCGTGGTGCTACCCTTGGTTTATCTGACGTCGCAGGCGCCGCTGTTGGTTTAGGCGAAGAGCTTTCAGACCTTAAAGCAATTAATCCTGGCGCCTCTTTAACGGGGGAAATCACAGGTGGTATTCTTGGAACCGTTGCAAGTCTGACTCCTGTTGGAGCTGTTGCAAAAGGTGCTGGATTAGCTGCTAAGGCAGTAGCAAATCCAATTACAAAGGCAATCATAGCCCCAACTATTGAAGGTGCTGCTCAGGGCGTTGCAAACGTTGTTTCGCAAGCTGCGTTATCTGACCCAGATTTAAATATGACACATGCTATCCAGGAAATTGGATTAGGTGGCGTTTTAGGCGCTGGGTTCGGTGCAGTTGGGAAGGGGGTATCGTACTCTTGGGATAAGCTTAAAAGTGCTGCTGCAAGCCTTAAAATGGGTGATAAAGTAAATAAATCACTTGCCCAGGTAACGAACTTAATTAAAAATGTAGCTCCTGAAGATAAGCAGTCAGTTATTGAAGCATTTACAAATAAGTCTGATTTAACTTATCAGGCGTTAACTAATCCAAAGAAAGTTACTGAATTAGCAGCTGACTCATTTCAGCAACTAGATGATGTAAATCGCCAATTAGACAGTCTTTCAATGGGATTAAGAAAAGAATTCAGAGACCAATTAGAAGATGTAGTTACCCCACAAATATCAAATTCAGTTAGTCAAATATCTGGCAAGATGCAATCTGTAATTAATAAAATGGAAAATAGGCCAGCTTTGTATGAACCAAAATTTCTCGAAGTACTAAAAGAATTCAAGAATCAAATTGATAATACTATGTCGTCTACTAAAGAAAAAGTGTTAACAACTAAGGGTAAAGTTCCTGAATTCTTTGGAGAGGGTTCTATTATTCCTGAAGATATTGTTGATGTAATTAAGCCAACATTATCTCAAGGGCAAGTACATGAACTTATAAATAATACTAGAACCCAGTTAGATCAATATTTAAGATTTGGTTTAGAAGTAAGTAAAGGATCTGCTAAAGCTACTGAAGAATTAATGCAAGATGTTCGCTCTATGATGCAAGAGCATCTAAGAAATACTAAATTATATGGTGAGTTTGGTGATGCTTATAATGATATAAACAAAGCATATTCATTTAGTAAGAATATTCAAGATGAGTTTAAGAAGTCATTTAAATCTGAAGTAGTAGACTTATCAGGAGTTAAGAAATACGTTATAGATAATAATAAAATAGATTTATTTATGCGAAATCCTGAAGCAATGCGAAACTTTAAAAAGGACGCAATTTTAAGTAATGCTGAACAGATACCTAAAGTTTATACAGACTTATTAAATAAATATGTTAGAGATCCAGAATTAGCACAAACACTTTTAGCAGATACTAATGCATTAACTAAAGGATTAGATGATTTAAAAGACTCTAGAACTTTAGCAGTATTAATGAACTCTTTGGAATCTAAAACAGGTAGAAGCTTAGCAGGCATGGCAATTGGGGCTTCAGTTGGCGGCATATCAGCAGGCCCTGTTGGTGCAGCTGCAGGATTCTTATTAGGTAATCCAGTTACTACTTTTAAATATATTAAAGCACTTGAGAAAAATGGATTATCAGGTCAAAAGAAATTAGTTGATTCTGTGAATAGTTTTGTTGGTAAGTCTACAATACCGAACAGCTTTAAAGGTATTAAAAACGTTACAACTAAAGAACTTATAAAAGCATTTAACACGGATGATGATAAGTCTGAAGATTACTCAACAGATAAATTGAAGTCAGTTTTAGATAGCACTATGAATAATATTGAGCCAATACTTAATAAAATTGATAGATATAATCCAAGGATGAATGAAGACTTTGAGGATCATTATGTTGCTTTAGCTAATATGAGTCAACAAGCTGCTAGTTTTCTTAATAGTAAATTACCAGCTAAGTCTCAAAATGCTTTGTTTCCTACTAAAATTAGGATGACTAAATCTGAAGAACAAAGATTTAATGCATATGCAACGGCCACAATGTATCCAGAAACATTCTTAAAAGAAATTGCAAGTGGAAGGGCTAAACCTGAAACAATTGAAGCTATTCAGTCAGTTTATCCTAGATTTTATGAAGAAGTTAGGTCAGAAATGTTTAACGCAGTAGTGGATAATAATAACGTTCCATATCAACGTAAAATGCAGATGGCTAAAATATTTAATATGCCTACTACTGTTGCTCTTGAGCATTTACAAAGCTTACAAGATCAATATTTAAGTGAGCCAGTTAAACCTAATGGTGGTAATATGAAGTCTATGGCCCAAAGCGCAGAAACATCATTGCAATCGATACAGGCATAAGTCATACTCCCCTTAGAGTTCAAAACGGATTTTGAGCCCTAGCCTAATCATGGCGAACCTACCAAGGGAGGGATTTTATGAGTTCACAAAAGGCCGTATTAAAGCCTTATCAATTATTTAATGCCAATAGCATGTCTGCAGACGCAACATCATCTGAAGTTTATCTTCACGGTGTAGACACTGCTTTTATAACTGTCGATTGGAATACTTCAACAGCAGCCGGTGCTATTACAGTTGAGGTTCTTTATGACAATACTATATTGTTTGTGCCACTAAATTTTTCTTCTGCAATTGCAATAAGTGGCTCATCAGGAGCTCATCAAATTAAACTTCGCGAAATTCCATTTACAAAAATACGCGTAAAATATACGCGAACAAGTGGAAGCGGTGTTTTAAATTGTTGGATTCAAGGTAAAGGAGTTTAATTATGACGACGTTTATATGGCCTGTTGATAACATAACTACAACTATTTCAGGTGGAGCTACAGAAGTAACATTAGCAGCAATTCTTGTAGATACTTCATCAATTGATGGAAAAATAACTGCATGTGACACTACTGCATTAGCATTAGAATCAGGTGGTAATTTAGAAACTATTGCTGGCGATACAACTAGCATAGACAATAAGATTCCTGCTCTATGGGATACAGATAAGATGCCAGTTAATGTTATGAATACTGACTTACCGCTTCGTTATGACACTCAAGAGTATACTGATGCTGCAACTTCTATAACAATAGTTTATAAATTAGCTACATCTACACGAATGACGAGAGTAATTACTTGGTTTGATGCAGCAGCTAAAACTGCAGGTAATTTGCCATTAACTAATGTAGTAACATTGGCAGGTGCATAATTATGGCAAACCCAAGTAAAATTATATATGATGCAATGTTGGGAAGTTTAGCAACTGTACCTAATACTGACGCTGAAGGATTAACGTTTAATGCACCAATAATTAGCAATGTAGTACCTGTAAGTCCCGCTACTGGGCAAATGTGGATGGGTAACACATTAAATATAAAAGTCGAGGGTGGAACTCTACAAGTTGGCGAAGAAAACTATTTAAATGTTATCAATAAAACTGGAAGTATTATTCCAGATGGAACGTTTATTTATACTTCTGGTGTTGATAGTGGATACCCTAAAGCAGTATTAGCTCAAGCAAATACTTTAATGGCACATAATACTCTAGCTATAACTACAAATGAAATTGCAATTAATGCAGTGTCTAATACTACAACATTGGGACTTGTCCATGATTTAAACACTAATGTAGACTCAGAAGGTCATACAGTAACTGCAGGAGATGAAATCTGGTTATCAGCTACTGTTGCTGGCGGATGGACTAATGTTGAACCTTATGCTCCAAGTTATAGCGTTTCATTAGGTAATGTAACAGTTAAAGACGCAACGGTTGGAGAAATATTAGTTAATATTCAGACTAATAATGCAAGAGATTTAGCAATTGTAAATAAAGATCCAACAGGATTTGATAATCCTGCGAATGTAGTTATTTCTTATGATGAAACTACTCAGGAAGTAACTATTTCAGGAAGTAATTGGAAAGCATACTGGAGAGGCAAAGAAGTAATAGAACTTTCATCGCCAATTACTCCAATAGCTCATGATAATGTATTAGGACATACTTACTTTTTATATTGGGATGGTACTGGAATTAATGGTGGATTTAATTGGTCTACAGATGCTTTTCCGGGATTTGATAAAGTACTTATTGCATATGTTTACTATCGTACTGGTGTAATATTCTGTAATCGCGAATGCCATGGTCTAATGGATTGGCGTGCGCATCAAGAATTTCATGAAACAGCTGGATCATATTTATACTCTGGAGGCCAACTAACAGCGGGTACTTATGTATTAAATCCTACTGCAGCAACTCACACAACAGCACAAAATACCTATGGTACAGAAATAGCGGTAATTAAAGACGAAGATTTACCAACTAGTATTCCAGCTTGGATTGAAGGAACTTACACAACTGGATATAGAAGCGGAGCAGCTGGCGACTGGATATTTAGCACAGTAGCAACGGTTCCGTACCATGTTAGTGGCGGAAATATAATTCAATATAATCAGAATACTGGTGTTACTTGGCAGTTAACTGATGTTCCAGAGGATAATTACTACAATACTTATGTATTTTATGTTCCTGTTTCTTCAGATGCTAATTCACAAAAGTACAGAGAATTAGTTATACCTGGACAACAAATATCAACTACATTAGCAGGAGCATTAACACAAAGTACTCTTAATTTAGATGTTGGAAACTTAAGAAATATATTTTTAGAGTCTTTTCCATATATTCGCCTTACATGGCTAAGAAATTCCAGTGGTACTGGATCTTATCCTGCAGGAGTTGTTGGAAGATGTGCTATAGTAAATATCACTTATAATTCTGGAAGTTCTAAATCTCTTATTTTAGCATCAGGATTAACACCAGGTGACCATGGAACTTTAACAGGTAGAACTAATCCAGATTCACATCCTACAGCTGCCATAAGCACTGTAATAACTAATTTTGATGGCATTCTATCTGCAACTGATTTAGATGTTCAATTAGCTTTGGATACTTTAGATAATTATTCGCATGACGCAAGCTTTAAAGTTATTTCTCAAGCTGCCCCAACGAAGATTTTAAATGTTTCCGTATCTGGTAATACAGCAGGTGCTACAACTACGATTGCAACCGCTCAGACAACCTCTAAGACTTATACAATTCCTGATGCAAATATGAGTGAATTTGTAATGAGTGAAAGTAACTCAACAATTAATGGAGTTAAGACTTTTGGAACTGTGCCAACACTACCTGTTCAGAATGCTAATAAAGCATTTATGGGCCCCATAAGCGGGACTGATGCTGTGCCTGCTTTTAGGCCTCTTGTGACAGGAGATATTCCATCGTCTGATAACCTAGCTAATATTTGGGGTGATTGTGAAGCTGCTTTAGCTACTCCACAAGCAAGGGATGCTTTAGATAATACTACAGCAAGGACTGATACCTGGGCTTATCCAACTGGAGGAAATGCTCCGGAAGTAGATACTATAAATGAATTATTTGGGGCTCAATCAGTAAAGAAAACAATTAGTGGGACAGCTGATTTCTTTGAAACAAGATTATTTACAGTTCCTAAAGGTTATTTAGGAAAAGCACTAAACATAAGCTTTTTAATTAATACTAGCACTATGACTTTAACTACTGAATATATTATTAAAGTTAACAGGTATAATTCAGCTGGAGAATGGAAAGAAACTATTACTGTTCAAGGAAGTAATTTCTTAGGTATTGGTACTTGGAATGGATTTTTCATTGCAGGAAATACTGTAACAGATTTATATTCAATAGTTATTTCAGCAACAGCTGCAACCGCAACTACCCCAACAATTGTAGTAGACTCCTTTTACATTGGCCAGAAGAGTTTAGCAGTTGGTGCGGCGATTACTGATTGGATTCCTTTTGTTCCCACTGGATCATGGACTACTAATACAACATATGCCGGTTGGAAAAAGCAAGTTAGCGATTCTATAGGATACCAAGTAAAAATAAGTTTAGCAGGTGGGCCAACAGCGGCAGCATTACTTATTAATTTACCCGCTGGAGATGTTATAGATATTACAAAAATAGATGCAGATACAACTAATTATGCTCTTGGGGCTTGTTGGATATTGTGTGCAGGTGTTGAATATAAAGGAGAAGTGGGATATTACTCCTCAACACAAGTGCAAATTGTTTGGATAACACAACCTGCTTTAGGGTTAGGAAATAGTACAGTAAATGCTACTGCTCCTGGAATTTTTACTACTAATGATGAAGTCCACCTTAATTTTTCTGTCCCAATCGTCGGCAAATCCTCCGGCGTCACGATGCTTAATTCGGATAGAGTGAAGAGTGTTGTTAGGTATGCTTCATCTTCAGGACAAGATTTTGCTTCAGGTGTTACAGAAATAGTTCAATTTGATACAAAAGTTTATGATACAAAGTCTGAAGTAATCACGGGTGCGGCGTGGAAATTCACTGCCAAGACATCAGGATATTATAGAGTAGAAGTGAAAGTTACATTTAATACAGGTGGAACCGCTTGGGCTGTAGATTCATCTTGTCTCATGTCTCTGTATAAAAATACAAGTACCCAAGTATCAATCCTTGCAAGAAAAAATGGTTTAGTTGGAGATTATTTAAATGATGTATCTGGACAAGATACTATTTATTTAAATGCCGGCGAATTTATTCATGTAGAAATTAATCAGTTTGCAGGAACAAAAACACTAGCACCTAATGTTTTATACAATTTTATAGAAATAGAACAGCTAACTGACCGCGATGCCTTGGCGGCA
>Ga0316608_1000212_pt1 | contig 30594 bp, 15 predicted proteins | sample MIS2016152B_MG_FD_207673 | JGI IMG/M metagenome (GOLD analysis project Ga0316608, IMG submission 207673) | Microbial mat bacterial communities from Middle Island sinkhole, Lake Huron, Michigan, United States - MIS.2016.152B | ecosystem: Environmental > Aquatic > Freshwater > Lake > Sediment...
TAAAAATACCTTTTACCATCCACCTTATTATCGATTATTGCATTGTCCATTAATAAGCTCCTATATTTGGTAATTACCTCCAGATTGGAGCTTGGAAGCGAGTTGTCAGAATTATAAAGGGGGTCAGTTTGTGAATAAATGCTATTTTGAAAAAGCAAAATCATAAATAAACATTGGAGAAATCTCTTCATTTCAGATAATATTGATTAGTTTGTTCAAAAAGGTTAACTTTTTAAAAAGCTAAAAATAAAGGGAATTAAAGAGAATTGCAATATGAAATTCAATCTGGGAATTATTGTTTGACTTAAACAAAACTCAAGTTCCAGACATTACTCATACCTCAACGCATCTACCGGATTGCGCGCTGCAACCCGATATGCCTGCCAGCTAACTGTTATAAGGGATATTACAAGTGCAACGATTCCTGCGAATGCGAATATCCACCAGCTTAGTTGAGTGGAATACGCAAAATTTTGCAACCAACGGTTCATTATATACCAGGCAATAGGACAGGATAGAAGAAAGCCTACCCCTGCCCAGCTAAAAATATCTTTCCAGAACAGGAATATCATCTGAGTAAGGGTGCCGCCATTTATTTTTCGTATGCCAATTTCTTTGGTGCGGATTAGCGTTAAAAAGGTAGAAAGTCCAAATAGTCCCAGTGAAGCTATTACAATGGCAATTATGGTAAACAGGATGATGATTTTGGACAAGGTTCGCTCCGACTGATATTGCTTTTCTATTTTGGTGGTAAGCAAGCTGCAATCGAATTTCGTATCGGGGTTTACTCTTTTCCATACTGCTTCAATTTTTGGAATAACGGAAGCAGGACTCGATGTTGTTTTTATGGCCATCTCGAATAAATTAGTTGGATAGATTACCAAATAAGCTGCCGGTATTTTACTATGCAGGTTATGAACGGGAAAATCTTTAATTACGCCGGTTATTGTCCCCACCGGTATTTTCTTACCAACCGGATCAGTTAATCCGAGTTCTGAAATGGCCGATTCGTTGATAATTATACCGCTCGAATCGCTTGGGAATTGGCGGGAAAATGCCCGACCTTCCTTCATTACCAAGCCTAATGTTTCAATATAGTTGTAATCGACCATTAATACTTCAAGCGCTGCTAGCTTTGTAGGGTCATCTATCCTGGGAAGCTGCATGGTCATTGTAAAAGAGGAAGGAGGATTGTTTGCTGCCGCACTTACATACTTAATTTCAGGAAGTTTTTCCAGCTCCTGCTTCAAAACCTGATAATTCCGTTGCGCCAATATATCGTTCAGGGAAATGGATAGCACATTATGAGGATTTATGCCCGGATTATAGGTGGTTACAAATTTTAATTGTTTTACTATGGTTATGGAACAAATTGTCAGGGCAATAAAAATCGTCATTTGCAAAATGACCAATGATTTTAGAAAAACCGATCGGGCTCCAACCCTGGCAGTGCTCCCATGCAATATGGCAATTGGATTAAATTTATTCAGGTACAGCGAAATGTATAATCCCGAAATAAAACTGATGGTTAGCACAATTATCAGGATGCCGGCAATAAAAATAAGGTTTTGAGAATATTGAACCACCAGGTTTTTATCCAACAGCGAATTAACCAGGGGTAATAATAACTCGGTTAACCCAATGGCAATGGGCAGCGAAATTATCGAAATAGTAATTGATTCCAGTAAAACCTGCGATGTTAACCGTTGGAAATTTGCACCGCTTACTTTTCGTATACCGATTTCTTTGGCGCGTTTTTCGGATTGGGCGAGCGATAGAACTACATAATTAAAACAAGCTATAAGTAAAATCAAAAACGCGGTAGCCGAAAAAATATAAATATCGCTGAGTTTTCCATGCCTCCAAACACTGTCATGGACTTCCGAATGCAAATAAATGCGATCGTACCGCTGCAGTTTGTAATGAAAATCATCTTCTTTATTTTGATATTTTTTGAAAGCACGATTTATTTTAGCTTCCAGGTCAACCATATTAGTTTGTACTGATACTTTAACAAGATTGGTATAGAAATTATGATCCCATGCAGCCGGCATTTCCTTTGGTAATTCTTCGTTTCCATAATTTATCAGCATTTTCATCAGGTTTTTGTTCCCAAACTGAATATCGCCAATAAAATCTGCACGAATGGAGGAACTATTTGGTAAATCGGCAAAGACTCCGGTAACTGTCAACAGTTGTTCTTCTCCTTTAATAGATACTTCGAGTTTTCCGCCCATTGCATTGGTGCTGCCAAAATATTTCCGGGCCATACTCTCGGAAATAGCCACGGTATTAGGATTTGTCAGTGCTTTCGATTTATTTCCTTCCAGAAAATTAAATGTTAACAATTCGAAAATAGCTGGATCGGCGAAGTGGGCATTGGGTTCTTCCACAAATTGGTTGTCTTTCTTCACCTTGATATTTCCCAAGGCAACCATTCGGGCATAACTTTCAATTTCCGGAAACTCTTGCTTGGCGGCAGGGCCAAATAAAAAAGAAGCAAACGATGAGGTGGAATTATTTCGGTTTTCGGTGAGAACACGGTACACCGTTTTTCGGTTTACCTGGAATTTATCTACCCTCAGTTCGTTTACCACAAACAGCATAATAATAAAACAACTTGCAAGGCCAATGGAAAGGCCAAATATGTTTATAAACGAGGTAGTTTTGTTTCGGATTAAACTACGGAAATAGGCTGTTAAATATGCTTTTATCATTTTTAAGTTGTTTTATCATCACTTTTTCATCAATCAATTTTTTTCTGACACCTTAATCTTGGTTTCAAACTATTCATACCTTAACGATTCCACCGGATTGCGCGATGCCACCCGATAAGCTTGTCCGCTTACTGTTAATAGAGCAATGAAATAAACTATTACTGGACCAATAATAAAAGCCCACCAAGGCATAGCTGCATGGAAGAAAAACTTTCCGAGGAAGATTTTCCCCAATAGAAATGCAACAGGGGCGCCAATGAAGAAGGCAATGGTAACCCATTTGGCATAATTCTTCAACAATAAATACATGATCGATTGGGAAGTTGCTCCGTTGGTCTTGCGGATTCCAATTTCTTTGGTACGACTCACTGCCATAAACGAAGCCAGCCCGAATAGTCCCATGCATGCCAGCAGAATGGCTATAAACGAAGCTAAACCGACTAAATTGGAAGGCATTTTTAATTCCGAAAATTCCGTAATATCGCGGAATAACCTTGGCTGAAATGGATTGTCGGGTTCATAGCGGGTGTATACTTTGCGGATTTTATCGGCAACGGTAGGGTAATTGCCCGAGGCAAACTTTACCAGCAAGGTATTCCGGTCGTCGGTTTTAATTCGGATAATGGTAGGAACAATCGGACCAGCCAGGTCAATGGCATGAAAATCTTTAAATACACCAATGATAGTGCCCTTTTCCCCTTCTATAGTGAGGGTCTTTCCCAACGGATTTTTATATTTTAAGGTATTGGCCGCTATGTCGTTTATCAGGAAATTGGACGAATCGGAGGCGAATTGGGGATTTAAGAACCTTCCCTCGGTGATTTTTATATCTACTGTTTTATTGTAGTCAAAATCGGTATTAATACACCAAAAATGGAGTTTTTCCGAAGCATCTTTCCCTTCCCAGTCAACTTCGCTGGTAACTTTTGCATTTTTTGACGGGATGCAATTTGTATAGCTTACAGCACTTATATCAGGAATTGAGAGTAATTCAGCTTTTACGCTTTCGGCATGGCTTTGGATGTTTTTGGAATTAGCAAGAATTATCAATTTATCCTTATCGGCTCCCAGGTTGAAGTTTCGCATAAACTTATCCTGCGTTTTAATAATCATCATGCATATTATCAGAACAATAGGAATTGTGAACTGAAAAACTATAAGCCCCTGCCGAAAAAGGCTGAAACTATGGCTGGTAATAATTCTTCCTTTCAGTACGCTCAATGGATTGGCGGATGCCAGGTATAATGCCGGAAAAATCCCTGCAACCAATCCCGTGAAAAGTGTAATGGCAGTAAAAATAAGAATAACGGTAGGGTTCGATAAACTAAGGTGAATATCAGCTCCAAACATGGCATTGAGTCCGGTTAACAGCAATTCTACCAACATTATGGCATAAACAAGACTTATAAGGGTAATGATAAATGTTTCGCCCAGAAACTGAAAAACTATAGTCGATTTATTGGAGCCAACTACTTTTTTGATGCCAGCTTCTCTGTGCCGCCTTATATTCAGGGCAATTGCGAGGTTAATGAAATTGAAGCAGGCTATTAAGAGAATGGCAAGGCCAATACTTCCAACAATAACCACATTTTGCATTTCATTCCAGGCCCGTTTTCCATCAGCATACCGATAGAGAATTTTCTCTTTCAATGGAAACAGAAATAATTCCTGGTTTAGTGTTGCTTCCTGATTCTTAATCAGATTCTTTATTTTATTGTTAACAGCATTTCTATCTACATTGGGCTTTAATAATATCCAGGTAGTATTGGAGGTGGCCCCTGTTTCGTATGCCCAGTTGTTAGAGGCTAAGAACTTTTTAAAAGGAATTATATAATCGAATTGCAGGAACGAATTTTTAGGAATATCCTTCAATATCCCTGTTATGGTAAATGCTTCCTGATTATTCTCCTCTTTCAGTATTATTGTTTTACCCATGCAATCGGTATTCACGAAAAACTTTTTAGCCATCCGCTCCGAAATCACAATGGAGTTGTTTTCACGGAATACGCTCTTAGAATCGCCTTGCTTGAGCGGAAAAGTAAACAGTTCGAATATAGAATTGTCGGAATAGATACCTTTTTCATTAAAAATTTTATCCCCATTCACAAAAGAGTATTCTCTTTCGGTAATGCGCGCTATATCTTCAATTTCGGGTACCTGTTCTTTTAAAGTACTGGTAAGTGAAGCCGATAGATATTGCTTAGGAAAGCGGCTGCCGTTAAAAAAAGTAACATATGCTTCCACCGAGTTTAGGCGTTCGTAGTTTTTGTGGAATTTGTCATAATTAAACACATTTAAAATATGGAGCATGGCTATTATGGCGCAGGTAAGGCCAAATGTAAGGCACAAGAAATTAAGTATGCTGTAAGTTTTATTTCGCCATAAGTAGCGTAAGGCTATTTTGAGAAAATTTCGAAACATATTATTTACTGTTAAGTTCGAGTTTGATTTATATGCTTTAAGTATGTTAAATTACTGTAGCTTATTAGGCTTACTTGTAGCTGGTACTTCAGCTTAAAAAGTTGTTTTATTTTATGCTTTAATAATTTAAACTCCATGTTTTAATCTTTTGCCAGGTCATTTTACTTTAAATTTTATTAAGCATTTCCTACTTAATATTATTAGAATTTTATGTCTTCAATTAAATTGTTTGGTGCATTTATGTATTTGCCTTTCCCAATGTTTAGAACAACTATTCATTTTATTTACAGAAAACATGTATTTCTAATTCGCCACTATTAAGGGGAAACCCTTTCAAAGTGTCAGGTTCTTCTTAGTTCTTTCTCAAATTTTCCGCTACTACATGACCATCGAAAAGCTGAACAATACGATGGGCGCGTTCGGCATGAGTTGGGGAGTGGGTAACCATAATAATAGTTGCGCCATCGGTGTTTAGTTCCGATAAGAGGTTCATTACTTCCTCACCGTTTGCCGAATCCAGATTTCCGGTAGGCTCATCGGCCATAATAAGTTTGGGGTTAGCTACAACTGCACGGGCTATTGCTACACGTTGCTGCTGTCCTCCCGAAAGTTGCTGAGGAAAATGCTTACTCCGGTGTCCAATCTTCATGCGTTCCAAAACTCCTTCCAAGAGTTTTCTGCGTTGCGATGAGGGCATGCGGAGATAGAGCAATGGCAATTCCACATTTTCGAAAACAGTAAGCTCGTCAATCAGGTTAAAGCTTTGGAAAACAAAGCCGATATTGCCTTTACGAAGGTTTGTACGTTGTTTTTCTTTGAAATTCGAAACATCCACGCCGTCGAAGAAATAGTTTCCACCGGAAGGATTGTCGAGAAGTCCCAAAATATTAAGAAGCGTTGATTTGCCGCAGCCTGAAGGGCCCATGATGGCTAAAAACTCACTTTTTTTAACATCCAGGTTTACACGATTTAGGGCGGTAGTTTCTACTTCGTCGGTGCGGAAGGTTTTAACAAGTTGTTCAATTTTGATCATGGCATACATTTTAGAATTAGAAATCTGTTTTGGAATCCTATATAGCCATAATTGTGCCATATTTATAACTATATGTATATCTATTACATGACAATACTTTATTTCGTAATATGTTGGATTTTCCGGCAGGGGTGTGGTGATTTCCGACAAAATGGTAGTAATAAAGAGAAATTCAGTTCCTGAATATAGAAACAGTTATTTAGGAAATTTCCTACCCCGTAACGAATTCAAATATTGACAAATATATACGATTCAATATCGTTCAGTTTAGGAATTGAATAATTAATACGCACTTCGACTCGCTCAGTGTGACACTAATACAAGTTCGTCAGGCTGGAGTCGAAGCCTCACTCTTACCTAAACGACATTGATATACGATTAGTAGAATCACTCCACCTTTATATCAATTTTCCCCCAGGTAAGTTTACGATTGATTGGCATGAAAGATTTCGTTTCAAAATTTGCCAATAGTTCAACTATATGACCTTTAGGACAATCTTTGCTAATTTTAATAACAGAACTTAGTGTAAACCCATCGGGCCATTTGGCGGGGAGCACTTCATCAACCAGCTGTTCCTCGTCTGCCTCAACATAAGGATCGTCATAATAGAGTCGTGTACGATATCCATCAATCAAAACCATTATTTTTTCGCCAGGCTCTGCTACCCCATCTCCATCGCCCGATCCATAAACGCTATCTTGCAAATTATATCGATCTTCTATTTTAACTTTTGGGAAATCAGGCACTCTAAAAAATACAGGGATAATTAATTCATCTTCCGTTTCTTTAGTATTCAGTGTTATTTTCACTTTGAACTTTAGCCAACTTGGGGAGCCATCTATTGGCGGTTTTTTATCAGTCAAAACTATAAATGGGGCAGAAATGATTACTCGTTCATTCGATTTAAATTTCGCGAAAGCATCAATTTTCTTAATTCTAACTGAACTATCCGGGCTTGAAAGAGTTAGAGATACTTCCTGAGTAGTATTAATTTCACCGCCCCGGTTAAAAAGTTTTAAATACAGCTTATTCTCCTCTCCCACTCTTAAGTAACGTTTATCGTCCGCCAATAGGTAATCTAAACAGATTATGTTTGAAGTCTCTCCCTCTTTGAAAATCCCATACTCTTGTCCGTTTCCTTCACTTTCAATCCTTATTTCCCCTTTCTCATTGCTTTCGATAGTGCTGTACTGAATTTCACTATCCTCTTTTCTAAAACTAACCAAATTATATCGAGTTTTAGGATCGTAAATAGGCGAAGTAGTTACCTTAATTTTGCAAGTATCAACTGGTGGACCATCCGGAAGCCATTTATAGGTGTATATTCCGAGTCCATTGCGATTTACATTTTTCAGGAATACAAATCCCGGCGTCGCTTTAGTTGTATTCACCTGATAATCCCAAATGCTAAAATCAGGATATAGATCGAAATGAGACCATTTTTCCTTTTTAATAACAGGATGATCAAAGGCATATGCCACAAAGCAAATTGCTTTTTCAAATATTTCTGTTTTTCCGGGATCGTCAATTTTATGGCCTCCCGGAAACAATTCATACGAATAATGCAGACCGCCTTCCCAACTGGCTCCACTATTTACTTCCCGATTCAAATAATACAATTCGTCGTTGGTGGAGTTATGCAGAAGGAGCTGAACATCCTGTAAATTTTTAAACGTATAGCGCAAAGGATAAAGGGTATGATTATGGGGATATCCTATGAAAAATTCAGGACTTCCATGCAAATTTGCTGCAGCACAAATCCTATCTGGATATTTCCCTGCCAAAACATACGCCATAAATCCACCCATGCTAAAGCCGATTATTCCCCGGTGGTTTCTGTCAGTTAACGTACGGTAAGAGTTGTCGATATAAGAGACGAGTTCCGGAAAATAATCTTTCATCTGAACTTGAAATTTCACGTCCTCATGATTTCCAATATTATAAGGCCGGGGCTCTTCTTCAGAAATATTTCCATCCCAAAGAACCAACATTACCTGATACTTATCGACTAGCGACTTAATCAGCTCGTATTCCAGCAATGCATTCTCGTCCTTAAAATATCTCCCACCCCATCCATGAAAAAAATAGATGACCGGATAATGTTTTGTCGAGGATTCATATCCTTGTGGAAGATAAAGCCTGAAATATTTTTTATGTCCAAATACTTTACTCTCGTGACTTAAATCGAAATAGGCCGCTGATTTGGAGTTGACCTGGGCATTGATACTACTAGTTAACGTTACAAGGGTACAAAGTAATATAGTTATGGAATAAGTGATTGAATCAACCTTTTCGAATCCCTTAGTTTTTAGGAAGTTTCGAAGGCAATTCAAAATCATAGTAGATTGATTGAGCATTTATAAACTTTTAGTTAAAACTGTTTATACTTAGAAACTGTTTTAATAAAAATTGAACCCACTTCGGGGTTCCAAATTTATCGTTTAGTTTGCCTCCGGTTTTACCGGAGGTTATTCATATTAAAGTCCTTTGGACTTTTGTTTGCTAAAAACCCTGAAAGGGTTAAATTTTAATAACCACAAGTGTCGACCTACTGAAAATGAAACATATAATTCAGCAGACCTGAAGGGGTTGAATTCTTAAATACACTGGATAAATAAATTTAAACAGTTTCTTAATTTAAGTAGTTGAGATTCTTAATTGTTGTAAAAATAGACGATTTATTAATAAGTGTAGTAATAGCGTTTAAAAATATGTACAATCTGGCTTCTTATTTCTATAAACATTTGATACCTCCCGTATCATTCAGTATTAAATCTTAAAACAAAAGCTCAGCGATGCCGCATTGACATCACTGAGCTTCCGGCTGTTTCTCTTGAATTCCTCTGGGCTTCCTCCGTGGTTCTCTGTGTAACCTGGCTGTTAAAGACTATGCCTTAGGCAACTTCCATGGTTCACGATACTGAAGACTCGCCAGCTTATTGGCTGCTTCTTCGTTGAATTTCATGGATTTTTCGTCCCAGGTGATTTTCTGACCCACACGATAGGCAATGTTCCCCATCTCTGAAATTATAGCCACCTTTGAACCGACTTCCACAGGAGCATTCAATTTATCACCGGTGCGAATGGCTGCCAGGAAGTTGAAAATATGATCGTCCATGCCACCAACAGGAGGTTGCATAGGAACGGCTTCAATCCAGTTCGATTTGTCCTTGTTTCTCATTTCAGGAATTACCCTCCAACCTTTGCGGGATGCCAAAAGGGTTCCACGGGTTCCAATATACGCAACACCATGTTCCATTTCATAAGGGCCAACTCCGGGCATCATACCGCACTCCCAAATCATGGTATGGGTGGGATAGGTATAGATGGCTTGCTGTATATCAGGGGTTTCGATGGCTCCAGGCTTATGCTGGAATATTCCGCCGCCCGGGGATATGGAAGTGGGATAACCTGCATTCATGCCCAGCAGGGCAAAGTCGAGCAGATGGACTCCCCAGTCTGTCATGGCTCCACCGGCATAGTCCCAATACCACCTGAAATCGTAATGGAAGCGGTTTTGGTTAAATGGTCGCTTTGGAGCTGGTCCCAGCCACATATCATAATCAACATAATCGGGTGCCACCGAATCGGCTTTGGGCTCTACCGCATAATCCATTCCTTTGTAAACCCAGGCTTTGACAAGGCCGACTTCGCCCAATTTTCCCGATTTTACATAATCACAGGCATCGAACCAGTGTTTGGAGCTGCGTTGCCACATTCCTACCTGAATCTTAAGCTTGCGGTATTTTTTTGCAATCTCTTCCATCAGCAGACATTCTTCGATGCTGTGACCCATCGGTTTTTCCACATAAACATGTTTACCGGCTTCAAGCGCCATAATCATCATCACAACATGCCAATGGTCGGGAGTAGCAATGATAACGGCATCGATATCTTTATTTTCCAGCACTTTTCTGAAATCGGTATACTCCTGTGGCCTCTTGCCTGTAAGTTTCAAAGCAGTTTCGGCGGTGCTTTTCAGAATGTTTTTGTCGATATCGCAAACTGCAACGCATTCAGCCAGTTTATCCTTAGCGAATACTTTGAGATTGCTAAGGCCCATGTTACGGCAACCAATGAGGGCATAATTAATTTTTGAGTTTGCACCCATGCAGCCTGCATTTGTGGCAAGTGCCGAAGACAGGAGAACTCCACCGGTAATCATACCGGTATTTTTTATGAATTCTCTTCTTCCAAGGTTTTTCGAATTGTGTTTTTCCATGTAATTAAAACTAAGGTATGTTGTAATTATTTTAGTAAGGTTTCAATGTAAACCCGAATTCATAACTTTTAGCATTTAGCTGATATTCGGGGTGAACCCGTGGAGTCCAGCTATCGTCACCTCCAACGCCCATCTGCTGTAAATCAATGTACACATAAGTTAAATCTCCGCGAACCAGTTGGTGCGAAGTTTTGGAAGCATTCAAAGCTTTTTGGGAGTAGTTCTGAACATTCATATTCAGCATGCCTTTTGATTCGATTTTCAGACCACGGTTTAATCCAATGATATCCATCCAGATCACATCGGTTTTGTTTCCGTTTTCCTGGGGCATTACATGCGGGAAATGCTGATCGGCAACTCTTCCTGAGTACAATCCGAAATGAGCGCTCTCTTTACGATCCTGGTAGCTTTCGAAAGGACCACGTCCAAACCATTCTATTTTATCGAAACTTGCCGGCATGGCGAATTTAACACCTACTTTAGCAAGAGGAGGAAATTCGTTCGGCAGATTCACTTTGTAGTGCACATAAGTTGCGCCATCGGCATAGATGGTATAACTGGTGTTGAGTTCCATATTCCCACCTTTGAATTCGAGTACTGATGTCACATTCACCATTACGGATCCATTGGCCATCTTTTCTGTATTGATGCCTTTTACCAAAGTTTTGTAAGAATCGAGTCCTGCTTTTCTCCAGCGGGCTGCGTAACTGTTATCTCCACCGCCTTCGTCGTTATCAGTAGGTACACGCCAGAAACTTGGCTTGAGCGCATGGTTAAGCATTGGCTGACCTAAGTAGTTGATACGGAGAAAACCTGTTTCTTTCTCTATAATAGCAGACATCTTCGACGATGAAATTGATACTCCGGCAGTTTTAACAACCATCATATTTTCAGTGGAGGCGGGATGTTCGTCAGCGATACCCATTGAAGAGGGAATACTGAACTGTTCTTTTGCAATTTCAAAACCTTTGGGAGCCCATGGAGTTGATTGTTTCAGTTTGAAACTCAGATTCAGATGATAATTCTTACCTGCGTTATATTGCACATTGTTCAGAGGCAGATCCATTTGAGCAGAATCCTGCGGATTGATATTCAGGTTAGAAATCTCACCCGATTTTACAACAATTCCGTCTTCAGTTACATTCCAGCTCATGATTACATCTTTCAGGTCACTGAAGAAAAAACGATTAAATATTTTCACCTGACCTCCTGAAGGATCAGTCACCGCCACATTCTGCTGCATCTTTTTAGCCTCGTTGATTTCAGGTTGAGGGATGCAGTCGGGACTTATTAAGCCGTCATTCGCATTGGCTCCGTCGCTGTAATTCACAATGTTCCAGTATTCTTTGCCATTTTCATCTTTCGAGCGTAATCCCTGATCTACCCAGTCCCAGGTAAAACCTCCCTGGAGGCGTGGATACTTGTAAAACAAATCCCAATATTTCTTGAAATTGCCCAAGCTGTTACCCATGGAGTGCGCGTATTCGCATATAATCACCGGTCGGGTTGGGTCAAGGTTCATCAAGCGAACAATCTCTTCGATGGAAGGGTACATGGTCGAGATGATATCGTAACGCGATAACACGTTAGCATAGGCCGGGTTTTTGCTTTCGTAATGAATGGGGCGTGTGGGGTCGATTGCTTTCATAGCTTTGTACATGGCATCGAAGTTGGCACCCCAGCCGGTTTCGTTACCCATCGACCAACTAATGATGGAAGCATGGTTTTTGTCGCGTTCTACCATCGAAACACCACGGTCAATCCAGGCAGCTTTCCATGCGGGGTCCTCACCCAGGTAGATTTTATGGTCGGCCCACAGCTCATGACTTTCGATATTGGCTTCGTCCATCACATAAAGTCCGTATTCGTCGCAGAGATCGTACCACTCGGAAACGTTGGGGTAATGGCATGTACGAACTGCATTGAAATTATTTTGCTTCATGAGTACAATATCGGTAATCATCGATTCGCGACTGATAACACGTCCCGTATTCGGATCGAATTCATGACGATTGGTTCCTTTTACTTCGATTGGTTTCCCGTTAACGAGCAACTGGGCATTTTTGATTTCGACTTCGCGGAAGCCGATTTTTTTACTTATTACCTCAAAAACAGAACCGTTGCCATCTAAAACTTCCATAGTAAGAACATACAGGTTGGGAGTTTCGGCAGTCCATTTCAGAGGGTTGGTTACATTCTGACTGAAGGTTAAAACCTGTTCCTTGCCGGCACCGAGTGCTTTTACAAGAATGGTTTTCGAGAAAACAGTTTTTGAATCGGAACCTGAAACGGTGACTTTAACCGACCCGGCACCAGCACTGGCAGCGGTGTTGTTTTTAAGTTTTATGGTAAGTTTGAGCAGCGCATCCTGATATTTTTCGTCCAGGTCGGTTATCACCTGGAAATCGCGGATATGCATGGGAGGTGTCGAAAAGAGATAAACATCGCGATAAATACCTCCGAGACGCCAGAAATCCTGGTCTTCGAGATAACTTCCGTCTGACCAGTTCAGAACCTGTACAGCAAGAATATTTTCACCCGGTTTCAGGAATTTGGTAATGTTGTATTCGGCAGGCGTCATAGCGTCTTCGTTATAACCTGCTTTTTGTCCGTTCACATATACAATTCCGGCTGATTGCACTCCTGCAAAATGGAGGAACACAGGGTTGTTTTTCCAGTTATCGGGAATGGTGAAAGTTGTACGATAAAGCCCCTGAGGGTTATAATCTTTAGGAACCCTGGGAGGATCGGCTTTGAACGGATGTTTTATATTGGTAAACACTGGAGGATCATATTTCCCCTGAAGCTGCCAGTTTCCGGGAACGGAAATTTTGTCCCAGTCTTTATCGTTAAACGCAGGAGAATAAAAGTCTGCGGGCACTTCTGTAAGGTTTTTCGTCCAGCGGAATCTCCAGGTACCATTGAGCGATTTATAGAATGAAGAAGCCTCTTTGCTGAAGCTCAGAGAAGATGCAACATCGGAATATGGTAAAAGCGTTGCATGAGCTGACTCGTTATTGATGCGGAACACGCCAGGATTCTCCCAATCGGGAACCTGCGCCTTCAGAGCGGTAAAAGATAAAAGTACTAGAAGTGTAGATAAGCTTAGGCAGAATTTCATATATCAGGTATTAGTTACGATTACCAAAATTAAAGGAGTTTGGTCAATTTCCAAAAATTGAAGAAAGATAGCTTTTAATTGTTAGTGATATCATGGTTTGGTTAAGAGTCGAAACATTTTAGGGAAACATTTTTTAAATACCTTAAAATCAAACCACCATGAAAAAATAATTATCTTTAGCTTTAGTTTGTTAAACTTAAAATATGTGAAATATAAATCAGAAAAATACCATCCAATCCTATTTTAATTGGTAAGGCTAAATTAATTCGCAATTTTACTAATACTTGACAAAAAGCTACCTGCTTCACAGCAGGTAGCCCAAACTACTATTAACTACTAACTTAAAAAATCATAAACTTCGACAAACTGCTGATCTCTAAACTATCTGTTGAAGTAAACCTTTAGTACCCTGGGTTATTAGGGAGTAAATTTTTATTTACAATTATATCATATTGAGGAATTGGTCATAACCATCCTTTGGTTGCATTAAATGTCCTTGTATCTATTTTTATCTGCGAAAATATCCTGATCACTCTAAATAATTTAAGTGATTAAAGTTGTGCCCAATTTAAACCAAAGTCTTAAAGAAAGGGCATATCGGATTAAAAATTGTCGCAGTTTATTATTCATACTTCAACCAAGCCGTTGCCGAACAATCCTTGTCGGTTGCAAAGCGTATCCATCGCGATTGGAAACTTTCCGGGAAAGTATATTCGAAAGTCTCTCCTGATTTTACAGACAGGGTTTGGTAAATCATCCAAGAACTATGTCCAATTGGTTCTACCTCAATGGTGAAAGTAACCGCTTCTTTCAAGTTGTGCGAAAGTTTCAGGCTGCGTTTGTCGTAGAATCCAATCAGGTAAGGATCAGAAGCTACCACCGCTTTTACAGCCGAGTTTTTCCAAGGTCCGCCTTCGCCAATCGGTTTGCCCATTTGCCATAAATCGTCGATGGTACCCGCCCAAACAGATGCCTTGCCATCTTCTGACGTAATTACGTGCGAATTACCCTTTGCTGTTTTTGCATCAATACCGGTCATAATCAGCATTCCACGATACGAGGCGAAATCATGAATGCGGAAATTGTGCGAAGCAACCGGACGTATTTTTGCAAATCCATCGGCATTTTCGGCAGGAAGTTCATAAAAAGTGCCGGAGCAATTGAGCAAGTCGCGCTCGGTAGCAACCTCCCGACAAATGCGCAGAACAGCATTACTGGTAAGTGAGGTATATTTTTCGTTCCCTTTTGGAAGTCTCCAGCGACGGTTCAGGTCGTCGATCACCAAAACAGAAGCTTCGTCGATGGTAACAACCTGCTGTGGAATGGCAAATTTTTCGCGAATGTGTCTGGCGGTTTCTGCATCATCTTTCTTATCCAGGTTCATCAGCGAATCAAGCTCGTAGTATCCAATTTCGTTGAAATTATTATCTGTGGAGGAGCCCGTTAAAACACCAAGTTTGCGGCGATTCTTGCCCAATCCCCATAACAAACCGGCATTAGATTCGGAGTTTTCAACAGCAGAAAGACCTGTAAACATATCATCGGACTTAGTTTTACGGATATCTTTTTGTGCAAACGAAAAATGAACCGTGGCTTTAGTTGCATTATCAGAAACTACTCTTACCCATTCCCCACTTTCTGAAGAAGCAAATGGGACTTCAACCGAAGCTCCAGCTTCAACTTTTATCGTTTTCATGGATTTCCACTCGTTGTTACCTTTGGCATCAGTCTCAAAAGTAAAATTAGTAGCTTGTTTTCCGTCGTTTTTAATCCATGATGTTCTATTATCCCATCCTGCAAACAGAAATGGTTCGGAAACAGCTCCTGCCTTAATTTCCTCAGCAATCCAAACAGCACCTTCGGCAGTATTCGGCCCAAGCTGGTCGGGATTTTCGAAAGATGTAAACCACAGGTTGGAGTTGGATTGTCCGGGGCCTTCGATCCCCCCTTTTACTTTGCGTTTGTTTAAAAATTCTTTTTCTGCAGAATCGTCACAGCCAAAAACAAGCTGGTTGTTCCACCGGGCAAAGTCACCAATGACTTTTAAATAAGCAGAGCGTGGACGGATTCCGGCAGAATTCGCGGCTGTAAAAGTTTTTGGGAAACGCCAGAACATGCCATGCATGGTCATCAGGTAATCGGGTTTTTCGGGAGTGCCAATGTCGCGGATACGGGGCCACTCGGTATTCCAGCCATGGGCACCGTCGTAGCTGTGACTGGCTTTGGGAAGGCGGTAGAAACTCCAGCCTGTTTGCGCATTGCGAACGCCCACCAGCACCGATTTATGGTCCCAGCCAGTTGCCCAGATTGGATCTGTTGCCGGGTTTGCATTCCCGTAAATACCACCAGGCCCTGTAACTTCAACAAACTGGTTACGACGCACTACTTTCCAGTCTTTGCCGTTCCATTCGGCTAAAACACCCGCTTGGATATCAAATTGCTTTAATGCAAGCTGGTTAGCTTCACCATTGTTAGAGAACACCATCACACCCTGACCGGAATACAAACCTTTGCCATGAGCTCCGGGGAGCGTGGCATTCTGCGGGTTAACATTGGTATCGTTATGATCGATGCGCCTACCTTTGGAGTTATTGCCATCTTTATACAACATGGTAGGTTGAAGCGATTTTACATCCACTTCGTAAAACCCTTCTTCCATAGTGCCATAATAAATCTTCCCTGCAGGGTCAGTCAGATGCCTTGCATTACCAGTATGGCGGCCCTGCATGGCCGAATAAGGAATGGCTTTAACATTTCCGGAAGCATCGACTGCATAAGGGCCTATAAACAATTGATTGCTCTCCTGGTGTATCATCCGGTTTGCTGGTGTCCCCCCGATACTTTCGGAGCGTTTCAATTGTTTCAGGTCACTGGTTATTTCGTAAAGCTTATCCGACGAACCCAGGGGCAAATGGGGGCCATAGGTAATTACCCATAAACGGTCGGCCCATGGAACCACAGCGCCAGTGCCACATTCGCCTTCGTTGTTATAATAGGCAAGATGGGGGTAGATGCCGGAGTAGGATAATGGTTTAGTTATTTTTTGTTCTGTTTTGCAACTTCCCAAGATTATTGCTCCGGCAAAAAGTAAAACTTTGATGCTCTTCATTGCGATAAGTTTAATTAAAAATACTCTATTCTCATTCAAAAAAGTCTGTTAACCAGCAATACTAAGTTCAAAAATCAGGGCTTATATATGGCTTTTTGTATATTCCTGAAAGATTCGGAATTTGAAAATATTACCTAGCAGTTTTCACCTGTTCTGTTTTGTCAAGATCTGCACCTTTTTTTCGCAACTCCATCCAGGTATTTTTATTCAGGGCCGGATAGCCTTCCTTTCGAATTTTTTCTCCCAGTTTGCGGAAATTGGTTGCAACATCGTCGGGGATTGACCCATCGGGCTTAGGGCCGAAATTTAGCAAAAGGTTGGCGTTGTTTTCAGAAGCCCCTACAAGCATTTTCCAAAGCCCATTTACATCCATGCAGGAAATTTCAGGGTTCCATTCCCAGTTGCGTTGACTGGTAACTGCAATTTCAGCTTTCTTGACCATGTTTTTTTGCCAGGCTTGGTCGGACAACTCTCTTATTTGCTTATCCTGAGGAGTATTCCCCGGATAGTGCATGCTGATCGACTTTAGCTCCCGCTCTCCTACCAAAATATCCTCGGAACCTGTAATACCGGTTTTAAAATGGATTAGGGCTTGTGGTTGATAGCGATGTATCAAATCGTAAAATTCCTGCACATCAAATAAATTGCTGTTAGCCAGCACCCCTCCCAGCGGGTCGAACCAAAAACCAGCGACAGACCCATATTTGGTGCAAAGTTCGGTAAGCTGATTTTTGCAAAATTCCCTGTATTTTTTGAAGTCCTCCGGCTTTTGGTATTTAAAATAATGAGGAGTGGTTGCATAGTCGGGCCGGGCCGATTTGTAAAATTCACGTGGAATAAAGTAAGGATGAGTCCAGTCAATGCCCAGAGAATAGTATATATAGAGCGGCATACCGCGTTTACGGCAAACACCTACAAGTTCGGCCAGGAGATCCCTGTTCATGGGGTAATCTTTGCTGTCGAAATCAGTGAATTTACTGTCCCACAAACAAAATCCGTCGTGATGCTTGGCAACAAACGTAATGTAACGCATTCCACTTTCTTCAGCAAGCTTTACAATCTCTAAGGCGTCAAATCCTGAAGCATTTGTTTCCTTTGCAGTTTTTTGATATTCTTCCAAAGGAATACGGTTACTATACATTGCCCATGCTTCATGATACTTTCCCCAAACACCCCAATGAATGAACATTCCAAGCCTTGCGTCCTCAAACCATGCAAGCGAAGCCTTTTGGGGGGAAGTAACATAAAGAGACTTATATTTTTTCAGGAAATAAGGAACCTTGTTTGAAATTTTGTCCTGTGCCACTAAGCATTGAATCCCTATAAGAATCCAACAAAAAAATATCCAAAACCCTTTTCTCATAAATTAATCACGATTCTAAAAAGTAAAAAATACTAAAAAAAGAGGTTGTGTGAAAAGCAATTCTCACCGCTCTCACCCAAACTCTTTTGAGATTTTAGTAACCCGTATTTTGCACCAGATTTGGGTTAATAAGAATTTCTTTTGTAGGAATAGGCCATAAGTACTGATAACCAGGGAAGTTCCTCACGGCACAAAGTTTAACCAGCCCGGCGTTATACATTGGCTCAAAGTCGGCACAACCGTCATCGTCAATTGGTGGCACCTGAGGGAAAAACCATAAACCTGTTTTAACAACTTTATTGCGTAAATCCGCAGGGTCGAGCATGCCATACATATCTTTGCTCAAAACCTTTTCAGCAATTTTCCATCGAATTATATCTTCATATCTGCGGCCCTCCATGGCTAATTCCATGCGTCGTTCTGTTCTTATAGCCTTGCGCACACTTGCTTTATCGCCAGCTAATATTTCAGGATATACAGCTTTGTTATCGACAGAAACCTTATATGCACGAGCCCTCACCTTGTTGACAGAGACATCCAACATAGCCTGATCTATTTCGCCAAGCTCTGTTTTAGCTTCTGCAAACATCAATAATACATCAGCGTACCGCATAATTAAATTGGTATTTTCAGCTTTGAAGTCGTCCGTCCAGTCCTCATCAATAGCCTTTTTAAAGCAAAGGCCATTAAATGATGCAAATTGAGCATTAGCTCGGTTATCATTATTGGTTACCCTGGCCCCTGTTTTTAAATTCTGGGTCTTCAGAGAGTCGGGGTGCGGCTGATAAACAAAACCAAGCCATGGGGTCCCGAATTCCACGATAGTGGCATTGCACCGGGGATCCCGGTTTTTAAACGGGTTTCGGGGGTCAAAAAGCGGAGACTCATCAATAGGCAAACCATCGGTACAGAGATATGAACAGAATAAATCCCAAGTTGGAGCCATTGCTCCGCCCCATCCACCGACCAAACGTGTGAGATAGTTTTTTGTATCGGGTATGGTAACATTTAGTGTTGTGGACCGTGCAATCCCGAAAACCAGTTCTTTAGAGTTTTTTGTTTTGGACAAAAATAAGGTCGCATAGTCGGAATATAATTCATATACGCCCAAATCCATGCAAGCCTTGGCGGCATCGCGGGCAATAGCCCAATCTTCAAAAAACAAAGCAATACGAGCTTTCATTGCCAAGGCTGCACCTTTGGTTGCCCTCAAGTTTTGCGCAGTTCCATAGGTTGCCGGCAATTTTTCGGCAGCAAAATCATAATCGGCATAGATCTTTTGGAGTATTGCCTTCTTATCTGTTCTACCTAGCTTAAACATCTCATCTATAGTTAATGTACTTTCATTATAAACTACATCGCCAAAATAGGAGATAAGTTTTGCATACTGGCTTGCTCTAATAAATCTTGCCTCGGCTTCGAATTTATCGATGGTGGTTTGAGGCAATTTATCCTTAATTTTACTTAAGTTGGAAATGATTGTGTTGGCCCTGGCTATAGTTTTATATGATTTAGCCCACCAATCGATCACGTTACCGTCCTGACCGTTCAACGTGCCGGAAGTAATTGCAGTAGTGCGGTCGCGATTCATCATATCGTCGCTCCATAAGTCATAATCGTTACCTGGGATCATATAATTTGGCCAAAAATCCAACCGATACAGGTCGTTTATAGCCATGGTAACTTCAGTCTCGTTTGAGTACCAACTTGAGCTGGATCCTTCCGATAGAGGATTTATATTCAGATCGGTACAGGATACCGCGGATATCAATCCGGTTATCAACAGTATAGGTAATATTTTATTTTTCATTTATTCAATTTTTTATTATTTATGATCCAATGTCGCCTGAACCAGGCGTGTAATTATGTTTATATCATTTCTATCGGGCGATTTTTGTATCCTAAACATTTCACCTTTCAATAATTTAGAATGTAACAGATAAACCGCACAAATAAGAGGATGTGATAGGGTAACCACTTGTTGCAACCTCAGGATCCCAGCCTGCCGGAAATTTATCGGCAGTAAATAAATCAGTTCCGCTTACGAACACACGGACTCTTTGAAGTTTTAATTTTTGAGTAAACTTAGCCGGAATGTTATATCCAATTGTAATATTTTTTAAACGGAAATAAGCTCCATCCATTAACCAAAAATCGGACATTGCATAGTTGACAGATTTATTGGTTTCGGTATAGCGGGGATACTTGGCAGCAAGATTCTGTTCATCTGTATTGTATTTGCTCCAGGAGTTTCCATCGAGTATTTTTGGGACATTCCCCCAGTTGGCCACCAATGGCTGTACCATTGCATCTCCCATCCTGATTTTCACCTGACCAATTCCCTGAAAAACCATTGAAAAATCAAGGTTCTTATAACTCATTCTTATGTTACCGCCATAGAGGTAGTGAGGCAAAGAACCTCCTAATAGCACCCTGTCATAATCCGGAGAAATTTTCCCATCAGGAATCCCGTCAGGTCCACTAATATCTTTATATTTTACATCTCCAACCTTCACGTTGGTGTTTAGTTTGGGCGAAGCAGCCAAGTCTTCAGCAGTCTGAAACAGGCCTTCCGACACGTATCCATACCATTCGTTGAATTCACTACCTTTCTTTTTCACCTGATCGCCAATAAACTCTGTTCCTCCCAGATCGCCCATAATGGATTTGGCATCGGACAGATTGGCTGAAACAGAATAATTAAAATCGCCAATTTTATCATTCCAGCCGATTTCAAGCTCCCAGCCTTTGGTATTCATTTTTCCGGTGTTCTGTTGAGGATCGTCGTACCCGCCAAAATCCGGGATATTCAAGTAAAGTAACATATCCTTTGTGATTTTTTCGAAATAGTCGCCGGTTAAACGAAGCTTGTTATCAAAGAAGTTAGCATCTAAACCAAAGTCGATTGATTCGGTAGTTTCCCAGGATATATCGCGAATGGCATACTCAACCTGAGCGGCAGTTTGAGCTGCTGTAACATTGGTACCCTGATAAAACAAAGCATTCGCAAACTGAATGGTAGCTTGGTAAGGGTAATTACCAATCCTCTCGTTGCCTAATCTACCCCATGATCCGCGAAGTTTCAGAAAAGAAAGCCACGCTAAATCCTTCATAAAATTCTCCTCGCTGATTACCCAACCAGCAGAGAATGAAGGAAAAGAACCCCAACGATATTTTTCGTCAAAGCGCGATGAAGCATCGTACCTGATATTTCCCTGGAGATAGTACTTGTTTTTATAATTATAGAGTATCCTTCCGAACCATGAACGGTAAGCATTTTCGTAGGCTGCACCAGAGTTCCCCCTTAAATCGAGCGGCCCAATATTTAAATATGGATAATTCATCAACTCATATTTCTCACGGGATGCGCCCAGGTCTTCATAATAGGCATAATAGTTTTCGTAACCAGCCATTGCATTAAAATTATGCGATCCAAAAGATTTCATATAATTACTCAATACCTGTGAAGTTATACTTTTGGATTCGTTTCTGTTTTCCCAAAGATTGGTTGAGATGCACCCTTCCAGGTATCCGGCCAAAACTGTTGGGTCATCGGCAGAATAATAAGGTGCCTTTAGGTTATAAGTTTTTGACTTATCAAATCCCAGACTGGGAGAAATAACAGCCGATATTTTTAACCCATCTATTGGAGTTATATCCAGCGACATCTTCCCACCAACCTTATTATACCATGCATTCCTGTAGCCACCATATTTCATCATACCATATATGTTGGCTCCCGTTTTTCCTTCGGCAACACGGCCATCAGCCCATTCGGCTGCGTAAACCGGTGCAGAGATCAAAGTGTTATACATTGGATCATGGTAAGGTTTTGTTGATATTGAACGTTTAAAGTTCAAGTCAATACTGGCCATTATAAACTTATTAACGGTAATGTCATTGTTAAATCGTGCTGTAACCCGCTCGTATGATGAACTTACATTGTAAAGCGAACTGGTCTTGTCGTAACCAATGGACGCTTTTGTGCGAACCGATTTGGTTCCCGCAGTAATGTTCAATAAATGGCTTTGACGTGGTGCATAATCCTTTAAGCAATATTCCACCCAGTCAGTATCGGGATATTTATTCGGATTTTCAGCATTCAAAGCATCGTAGTTATCAATTACATCTTTTGCATATAGAGGGTATTCGTTTGCATCGTTATTCTTGTCATTCCAACGTAGTTCATTGGCAATTTGCATATAACGTTTCACATCCACGTAATCAGGTAATTTAGTTGGCTTCTCAATGCCATATTCGGTATTGTATGTTAACGAAATTTCTCCGGCTTTTGCACGTTTAGTGGTGATCAGAATTACACCTGCTGCTGCTCTTGAACCATAGATCGAGGCCGAGGCGGCGTCCTTTAGAACCGACATATCCAGCACATCATTGGGGTTAATATCGTTGATATCGGTAACTGGAACGCCATCCACAATGATTAACGGGTTGTTGTCGCCAATTGTAGTAATGCCGCGGATACGAATAGTAGCGGTCGATCCTGGCGCATTGTTGTTACGGGTAACCATCACCCCTGCCGTTGTCCCCTGTAAGGCTTGCGACAACATTGTGGTCTGACGTTCAGTAAGTTCATCCCCACCGACCTTTGCTACCGCACCAGTTAGGTCTTTTTTCTTCACTGTTCCATAACCTACCACAACCACCTCATCGAGTTTGGTTATATCAGAAGCCATTTTAACCTCAATGACTGATTGACCGGAAATTGCAACTTTTTCAGCTAAATAACCAATGTAGGAAAAAACCAGTGAAGCACTTTGATTTTGTACCTCAATGGCGAATTTCCCTTCGGCATCAGTAACAACTCCTATTGTGGTGCCTTCAACCACTACGTTTACCCCAATCAGAGGTTCTCCGGTGGCCGCATCGGTTACTGTACCGGTTACTTTTTGCACTTGTTTCGACTCATTTAATGGCAATAAGACAATCAGAGAATTGTCGAGTATTTCGTATTGTATTTTTTTATTGGAAAACAGGTAGTCTAATACCTCCGATACGGTAGCACTTTGCGTCGTGATGTTCACTTTTTCGTCCGGATTCACTACTTCCGTTTTATACAAAAAAGAAAGTGAGCTTTGCAATTCAATTTGGGAGAATACCTCTTTCAGAGTGGCATCTTTCAGGTTCAGGGATAACCTGGTTGCCTGAGAATATCCATTGGCAGTTACTGCCAGGATATTAATCACTGCTAACAAGAATGTAAGTTTCATGACCAGTAGTAGTTTTTCGATGCTATTTTCCAAATGAAAAGCATCCGTTAGTTGTTTTTTTTTCATAATATTGACATAGTTTTTAAAGGTTAGAATTTTTCGTAATCCGTCGCTTCCAACGAAAAGATTACGAATGTTTTAACAAACTTATACCGATCGGAAAATGTGACTGCATTTTCCGATTTTTTTATTCTATTCTTTTCTGTTATTCCATAGGCTTTTTGATTTTTTATTGTTTATTTCTTAGAGATATTAATTTGATTCCCTTTTATAGTGAATTTAAATTCGGTGGTTAACTGCATAGCTTTCATTGCTTGCTCTATAGAAATATTTTTCAGTACGCCACTGTAATGAAAGCGCTTCATTGTTTCATCTTCAATATGAATAACAACATCGTAATGCCGTTCGAGCTTTATGGCAATATTTTCGAGCGTTTCATCTTCAAATACCAGTTTGCCGTCTTTCCACGAACTGGCTATTTCCGTTTGAACCGGCTTAGATATAATAATTTTACGCGCCTGAAGTGGTTCTATTATTTCACGCTTTATTTCTTCTGTAACCACCGACGTTTCGCTCTTTAGATAAATAGCTTTATGATTGGGTTGAAGAAAAATTTCTTTCACATCCTTATTGCTGTCAACCTTTCTTTCGAGGCTTACCAGACCTTCGAGCAACGTTGTTTCAATAATATTTTCGTCGCTATAGGCTTTTACATTAAAAGTAGTTCCCAATACTTTAATATTCAAATCGCTGGTGCGAACATAGAATGGTTTGGACTTATCTTTAGCTACTTCAAAAAAGGCCTCTCCGTCTAACCATACTTCTCGGGATTTTCCACCGAATCGATTAGGAAAGCGAAGTTTGCTACCTGCATTCACCCAAATTTTAGTGCCATCGGATAATACTAACTGCGATTTTTCTCCTTTAGGAACTACAATTTCGTTGTATACCAGCGGCTCATTTTCGATTTTCTTATTTGAGGAATGTCCTATAAAATAACCACCGGCAAGCGAAACAACCAATAAAATTAATGCTGCAGCCTGCATCCATGATCTTTGGAACAGTGGCGTTTTTTTAATTTCAGTCTTTGCTAACCTATTTCCTTTCGCGTTCGTAATTTGGCTTAAAATATTTGCCCAATCCCCATCAACTGTCTCAGGGCCAAAATCTTTTATTTGATCTAAATCCAGCCAGGCATCTTTTATTTTATTAAAAAAAATAAGATTCCGGTTGTCCGCTTGAATCCAGGTTTCAACCGAATCTTTAACTGCTGGGGCTATTGAGCCTTCAATATATTGAATTAACGCTTCTAAGGTGATGTCTTTAAAATAATCCATAGTATTTCTTTTCATTAGGTGAGAACAAAAAAGCAGGGGATACCCTTAGTCGATGACTAAATTATTTTGAAATAAATTATTTCCAGTAGAAAAATAATATTGCCAGGATAGTTATAAACTTGTCGTCCAGGTAATTTTGAATTATTCGGAGCGCTTTACTCATGTGAGCTTCGACCGTTTTTACCGATATATTTAATTTCTGCGAAATCTCTAAATACTTTAGCAGTTGAAAGCGGCTTAATTTAAATACATTTTGACATTGGTCGGGCAACGAAGCAATTGCCTGCATTATTTTTTCCTGCAATTCGGCATATTCCAAATGATCAAAAAAGACAGCATCTTCGGTATTTTCCGGTAAAAAGTCCATTCGTACTCCTTGTCTTTTATCATTTTCCAGCCGACGAATACTATTCAGCTTCACCGCCCGAAGGATATATGACTTAAAAGACGAATGAATTGGAGTATCTACCCGGCGCTCCCACAGGTAGATGAATAAGTCCTGAACTATTTCACGGGATGTTGTAATATCGTTGGTAAAACGCTTCGAAAACAAGCATAACATAAGGTAATATTTCCGGAACAGAAGCTCAAAAGCCTCTGTATCACCAGATTTAACCTTTTCCCACAATATGATATCTATATCGTGCATAGCTTGAAGTTATGCGTGCAATATACAGTTTTTTTGAGGAGAAATTTATTTGCACAATCTGGAGGATGAAAAGGATACCATCTAAAGGAAATGTTTACAGACTAAGAGATTGTTTAAAATAGAACAAAATTATTTTTTAACACAGAGAAATCCGTTTTGATATAAAAAAAAATTTCTGTTCTTTGAAAGTTAACGCTAATAAATAATTTATGGTATTGAGAAGGCACAGAGGACAGAGAGTTTTAGAAATCTCCAGCGATTTCATCTTCGTGATCTTTGTGCCTTCTCAAAAAAAACATTGATTAGTCGCTCTTTGTTATATACCTTCTCTAATCCTTCTAAATATTCATAAATAATTCTCTGTGTTAAGTTTAAACAGTTTCTAAAGAGATGGTCTAAAAATGAAACTTAATTCTTTTTAAGTGTTTCAAAAAAGTACCTAAATATTTAGAAACTATTTAAATTTAAATTGAACCCACTTCGGGGTTCCAAATTGCTCGTTTAGTTTGCCTCCGGTTTTACCGGAGGTTATTCATATTAAAATCCTTTGGACTTTTGTTTGCTGAAAACCCTGAAAGGGTTAAATTTTAATAGCCGTAGGTGTCAACCTACAAAAATCGCAACCCTGAAGGGGTTAAATTTTTAAATACACTGGATAGATAAATTTAAACAGTTTCTTAACAAAACAATTTCACAGATTATTAGGATCATACGCGACTTTTGCTTTCCCATAAGAACAAATTTTCGCTTCGCCTGCAAAGGATTTGTATGGCTTGGATTTGCATGTACCATTTAAAATTGATTTTACACATTCAACCTCATCCAGAACAAATTCGCTTTTTATTTTTTCTCCATGGCCTGGAAATATGATGTTATATTCCGAAATCAGTAGCGCTTGCTTTTCAAGGGATTTTAAATATACCGACAAGGGCAGGCATCCCTCCAGAAAAAGCCAAACCAGATCGTTATTATTATCTCCTGTAAAAAATAATTTATTTTCAATATCTAATAAACAAATGCTTCCTGCGGTATGAGCCGGAGTTTCAATGACCTGAATAGTGCGGCCTCCAAGCTTAAATTTATAGCCCTCTTTAACAGGAATAAGTTTTGTAATGAGCTCTTTATCTTTATATAATTCTCCTTCGGGAGGAACGGCTCCTGCTAGCATCATTTCGCCGGATTGCTTGCGGGATTCGATCAAATTGAGCATCCGTGTGGCGGTTGAGTCTGCCGGATGTACATATACCTTTTCAAACTGATAATTTGCGCCAACATGATCGGGATGTCCATGCGTATTTACCACAATAACTGGTTTATTGGTAAGCTTTTTTACCAGTGAAGAAAGGTCTGCGGCTCCCATGCCGGTATCGATAATCAGGGCGCTATCTTTCCCCTCGATCAAATAAATATTAACAGCATTATGATCGTCAATCAGCCACACTTTATCAGCTACTTCCTTTACATCGAACCACTCTGACAAGGATTGGGACTTCAAGGAAACAGTTAACAAAAACAAAAAACTCAAAATGAATATCGATTTATGCAGAGATGTTTTCATTCCAAATGGATTAAAATATGCAATGTATTTATTTTGCAGGGAAATAAAACCCGTTCAAAAATTCGTACCGTTTTTCGAGTTCAGCGTCCTTTTTTAAATGGGTATTAACATCTAACAGAAGCACCGGTGGAATGAATTGGTTATTCGTTGCAGGCCATTCTGTTACTCCTAAACCATTCGGATTTCCTGTTTTAACAAAGTTCAGATAATAGGTTTGAAATATTTCGGATAAACTATAATCTTCGGGTTGCCAATCGTAAACACGATTGGTGGGCAAATTCCCCATTGCATATTCAATATCGGCAGAATGCACGGCACCATTTGTTTTTGGTTCTTTAACAGCGTTTTTATCGGTGGCATCCTGAACCCCACCGGCTAATCCCGCTACTTTATTTCCCATGGCAGCGACCATATCCGGACGAGGATGGCAATACATATAGCGAAAGACATTTTTCCCGCCTGTTTTTTGATGAATATTGCTCCATTTCCAGGTACTGAACCCGATAAACATATCGGACGCCAGATCGGTGGCAGCTTTAACTACAGAAGCATCGTCGGTAACAATGTAAAGTTCTGCTATTTTGGCGGCTTTCTCTCCAAATGTAATTTTTGCAACCTCTTTAAAATTAGCTACTGTTGGCGCTTTTCCTTGTAAAAAATAACTGTGTACCATTTCCTGCGAGTTCCAGCCAATCAATAATGGTACTTTTGCCTGTTCCCCATTGGCATAGATCTCAACTGGCGATTTCGGCATAAAGTATCCATCAATGGTTGAAGAAAACTGCCCTTTTGCCTGCATCAATTTTTCGGCAGGAATAGCCCTTAAACTTGCCAATGATTCCGATTTCAAATCCTTTGCCACTGCTAACCCATTTTTTTCTCCTTCAACCAAAGGGATTGGCGATTGCGCTCCCATTAACGAACCACTCGAACCAATAGCGCCGGATATTAAATTCCGCGACAAAGGCGAACACATTTGAGCGCTTACTGAAATTGATCCTGCCGATTCACCGGCAATAGTGATACGATCGGGATCCCCCCCAAACGCTTTAATATTTGCTTTAATCCAGGTTAATGCTGCTGTTTGATCCAAGTACCCATAATTTCCCGAAGAATGGTTTGGAGACTCTTTTGTCAAATCGGGATGAGCGAAATATCCAAAAATACCCAAGCGGTGATTTATTGTAATGGAAACAATTCCCTTTCGCGCCAATGTTTCGCCTGCATATCTCGGCTCGCATCCACTGCCGGCAAATAAACCTCCTCCATGAATGTATACCAGCACTGGTAACTTCTCATCTCCGGTAAAAGCAGGGGTCCAGATATTGAGATAGAGACAGTCTTCGTCCATTTTATCCGATCCAAAATTCATATCGCCAAAAATCGGGAGTTGCATCGCCCGGGGACCAAATTTATCGGCTTTCCGAATTCCGCTCCAATTTTTAGCAGGCTGAGGTTCTTTCCACCGCAACTCTCCAACAGGAGGTGCTGCGTAAGGAACACCTTTAAAAATCTTTACACCCGAACTATTTATACCTTCTAATTCACCCTGAACAGTTTTTACTTTTGGCGCATCACTGCTTAACTGGGCAAACGATTCCAGACCGAGTGCTAATAAACCTGCAACAACCATGAAATAGCTATTTTTCATTATCTATATTTTTTGAATATTTTTTCTGCTTATTATTTAAAAACGCAAACGACATTCATACAAGTTTTAAAGATATGAAAACCTGAGATGGTAGTCAACAAAATCTACTTTATTTATTGGCTGTTGCAATTGGTTAATGCGAGTAAATAATAAGCAACATTTGATCTATTTTTTGAACGGAATTACAAGCCCACAATTTGCCGAATCCGATAAGGGAGAAAACAGTATTACTTTGTTCATCCAGTAATATTTGTTAACTCCTTTTAAGCTTATTCAAACCAAAAACAATCGATGTCAAAAAGTTTGGTACCATCTTCAACTCCTTTAAACTCCAGCCAGAGTGCTTGCCCCCCTTTAACCGGTGCAACTGAGCATGACAATTCATCAAATTTTGAACGGGCGCTCAGAGGGGGCACATTCAGGGTGGCAATAATTTTCCCGGTGGAGCCGCCAATGCGCACATTGATTATACCACCGTTGTATGAATGCGCCCTGATCTTAAAGGTTGATACTCCTTTTCCGAAATCAATGTATTTGTAGGCGGCTAAATCGCCATTCCAGATACTGCGTAACGCCTCGTTACCCGGCTCAATCAACTCGATGCGGCAATAACCTGAGAGAAAACAGGCCCTTTCGGCTTCTATTTTTATCATGGCATCCAGCGGCTTACCTGCCCCCTGCGAAGTCATCTCTACCTCATCGATGGAGCCATCGGCGTTAAAAAAAATGGGTTCGACGCAAGCCCTGCGCATCATCTGCACGCCATGCGAAGAGCGGTGATAAAAAACATACCATTGTCCTTTAAATTCGGCGATGGAACCATGGTTATTCCAAGATTCGGGATCGCAGCCGAAATTGTCTATGATTATTCCCCGGTAGGTAAAAGGGCCTAAAGGCGAGGTTGCAGTCGAATATCCCAAACATGTGGGACGCCTGTCGCGGCGACCTTCGTGTGCATAAAATGCATAGTAAATCCCTTTGCGTTTAAACACAAAACTCCCTTCATGAAAAAAGTGTTCTTTATTGTTAATCAGATTATCGGTAATGGTCGACTCTTCCAACTCGGTCATATTGGATTTCATTTTGGCTCCTTTCAAAGTAAACTGGCCCCAGTAGTAATAAGCCTGACCGTCGTCGTCAACAAAAATGGTGGGGTCAATTTCTTCGTATTTACCAATATTCAGTTTTTTGGCATTGGTGAACGGACCGAGAGGTGATTTTGAGGTAGCCACCCCTTCGCTGTAGTTGCGATCGGGTGTGCAGAAATACATATAATACTGGTTGTTCCGGAACAGGGCATCGGGTGCAAACAGCAGGGCATCGGTCTCTTTCACTTCGTCTTTTTCTCCTTTGGTTGAAAAGACATTGAGTTGCATGTCCCACTTTTTCATGTTGGCCGAATGCAGCACATCGTGTTTGTAGGAACACCAATGCCCAATGCCATCGTCGGTTGAGCCGTAGATATACATTTTGCCATCGGCCCAGACGCGTGCGGTGGGATCGGCAATATAGGTACCAATGGGGCAGATGGGGTTTTGGGCCCGAAGACCTCCGGTAATCAGGAGTAACACAAGGATGATATTCTTCTTCATATTTAAGTTTATATATTTTTTATGGGTATTGATTGCAAAAGCTGAAAACGTGTTTATTAGTTGATTCTCAAAACCATCTCCTCTACTTACTTCATAAAATAAGGGAAGCAAGCGGAAAATGATTTCATTTGCACATTGTATTGGAAATAATTTGGATTTCAGAATGACGCTCAGCATTGCTAATTATTTAAAGTTTCACTTCCCCACCAGTTATTTTTCGGGTCATAATCTTTGGACAGAAAATTCAAACGTTCCTGTTCCAGTTTTGGGAGCCTGTTTTTTTCAATGCCTTCCAGATATTTTCGTTCGGCTTCGGCTGAATATTCCTGATCATTTTCAGGAAACCGGGCGCCAACCTGGTGTAAATAGTCAAATAATTCTTTGTGCAGTTGATTCACAAGATTTTGATTGCTGCCCGAAACATCATTCGTTTCCGAAATATCGGTTCTCAGATTGTACAATTCATTGTGACCGTCTTCGTAGTAATGAATCAGTTTCCAGTCTCCTTTCCGGATAATGGAGGAAGGTTCACCACCCTGATTACCATAGTGCGGATAATGCCAAATCAAAGCTCGTTCAGGCAGCTGCTTAC
>Ga0316608_1000213_pt1 | contig 30525 bp, 23 predicted proteins | sample MIS2016152B_MG_FD_207673 | JGI IMG/M metagenome (GOLD analysis project Ga0316608, IMG submission 207673) | Microbial mat bacterial communities from Middle Island sinkhole, Lake Huron, Michigan, United States - MIS.2016.152B | ecosystem: Environmental > Aquatic > Freshwater > Lake > Sediment...
GATGTCGGAGATGCACCAGTAGGCAAAATAATCGGCCAGTTGCGACACCTCGCACATCGATTTGACGATAAAAGCCGCTTCATTTGCGGTTTCCCTCACCGGGGCAAACGGGTGCCACGACAAACCCCACTCATTCATATGAAATTCACCTTTAAATCCGGCTTCATTTAACTGCTTCCGGGCACCGCGGGTAATACCCGATAAAAAGTGAGGCGATTTATTTTCTTTATCCCCCTGTGGACCGTCGAATGGCGATAACGGGTCGCCCGCGGTACTGTCGTTGTTGTAAATATGGCCGATAATATAGTCGGGCATACAGTTGTTCTTTGCTCCAAAATCAATCAGATCTCTCAGCCAAACACTATGAGCCGTGGATGGTCCACCGACTTTGAGCGAAGAATCCACGCTCTTGATAGCTCCGTGAACAATCTGGAACATTTTAAAAAACCCGTCCATTCCCCCGGTCCAGAAACCTCCCAGGTTGGGTTCGTTCCAAACCTCAAAATACCAGTTTTTCAGCGTTTCAATTCCATAACGATCGGCCAGGCCTTTTACAAAATCGTTTACAAAACGTTCCCATTCTTTCCAATCGCGGGGAGGAGTAATATTCGATCCTGTTGCGAAGCAGGTCTGGGGGCCGGTTTTCATTTCTCCGGGGGTAAAGCAGGTGGTGACCACCGGTGCAATGCCAATGTCGACCAGTGAATCGTAGATATAGTAAGGAACCCGCCAGTTATAGCGTTTCGTGTTTCGCTTTTCTCGGTTGAGGTAATTAGCAGGATCTTTATCAAAAACCCACATTTCGTTGTCGAAAATACCAACAGCACGAACATGTTTCAGCCCTATTTCCTTGTGGCACAAAGCCAGTTGCTCCTGCATATCGCGGCGAAGAATCCACCGCATCTGGTCCACATTTCCCAAACCCGCCCATGTGTGGCGAAGGGGTGTGCCCTTTTCGTTCCAGCGGGGTTTGATGGAGATATTTTTAGGAGAAGACAGAAAATTTTCCAAAGTGGGAGTTTTTGAAATCAGGAGGCCTGTTCCAGCAGCTCCGGAAGTTTTAATCCAGTTACGACGGTTCATAAGGTGAAAGGGAGTTAAGTCAATTTAAATTGATTGAAAATAATGTTGGAAATTTCATTCTGAAACCAGTTTAGGATATTAAAGAGGTTGTGTAAACCTTAAAACGATTTTACACAACCTCTTTACTTTATTAGTTCCAACCTTCGTTTTGTTTAAGGCTTGGATTAGCATCAAGTTCACCTTGCGGTATAGGCAATAAATGCTGGCCTTGTTTTAAGTTTGGTATAATAGACTGCATTGTATTGTAAAATTCTCCCCAACGGATCAAGTCAAAAATTCTCTTGGCTTCGCCAAGGAATTCAGTCCTTCTTTCTTTTCGAACTGCTGTGCGGAAAGTTTCTTTATTCAGTCCGCTTAAAGGAGCTACAATGCCGGCGCGGCCTCTAACCTGATTGATGGCAGCATAAGCATTGGCTGGGCCATTGGCTTCATTTTCGGCTTCTGCATAAATTAATAGCACTTCGGAATATCGAATTACAGGGATATTGCTTCCCCATCCACCCCAGAGAACATTGGTTTGCCCTTCGTTAGTGTACTTCATACAATATTTTGTGGGGTCAAGAGTAATCAAACCGTTAACGCCTCTGGTTTTATCGTCGTCAGTATACGACGAGGGTAAAACATAGTTCTTACGATTTGAATCATCAGCTTCAAAATCGTTAATTGCTGCTTGGGAAACTTCCATTACATTAGCTCCCGGGCGGCCATTTTTGGTAGATCCAACAAAGCAATTTACATAAGCATCAGGAGGTTGCATTATCCAGCCCCAGCGGCTGCTGAAACCGGCATCCTGATGGAAGTTGAAAACGAAAACATTTTCACCAAGTTCGGCGGTATTTGCACTAAATTTTTTCGAATAAAGGAAAATATCCTTGTAATTAGCCCAAAGAGCAAACTTACCACCATCGATTACCTTCTTGGCGTATTCTGCTGCTTTTGTCCAGTTTTGGAGGGTAAGGTAAACGTTAGCCAATAAAGCATAAGCAGCATATTGTGTTGGGTGTTGACCTGCGGCTTCTACCCAAGGTTTTGCATACAATCCCTTTTTAGGATCACATGCATACTCAAGGTCGCTGATGATAAGTGCATAAATATCATCAACAGATGCCCTTCCTGAATAAGCTCCTGTTAAACCCGACGGGGATTTATCCTTTAAAGGAACTGAACCAAACATACGAACAAGTTCGAAATGGCTGTAAGCTCTAAAAAAATAAGCTTCGGCGATAACATTTCTGATTACACTTGTGTCTGGGGTTACAATATTACCAACATTTTCAATAACCAGGTTGGCATTCTTGATCGCCTGGTAATATCCATTCCATATACCGGAAATAAAGCCTTCCGATGCAGTGAAGGTATATTTGTCGTAAACATCAGCTTGGGTTGCATTTGTCCAGGGCTTTGCACCTTTTACAAAGTCGTCGCTTCTAAGTTCATTTACAACACAATAGTTCAAACCAAAACATCCCAGAGATATGATAGGATTATACACAGCATTCAGGGCCTGAACAGCATCCTTGCTTGTAGAATAAAATGTTTCAGAAGTAATTTGACCTGTTTGGTCTTCTTCCAAAAACTTTTCGCAGGACGATAAAATCAAACCTGCCATTGCCAGATATATTAAAAGAAATTTTTTCATGTCTTACTAGAAATTAAAATGTTATATTTAAACCAACCGTATAAACCTTGGCACTTGGATAAGCTCCATATTCATAACCTGTATTCAGGGTTGCTTTTCCAGCGGAGTTAATGTCGGGATCGTAACCTGAATAGTTGGTCCAGGTATAAACGTTATTTGCCGAACAGTAGATTCTAAGGTTGCTGATTCTCATTTTGCTAACCAACGATGATGGGAAGTTATAAGCCAATGTTAAAGTTTTTAACCGGATATAAGAACCGTCTTCAACATACAGGTCGCTAGTGGTAGCGTTTCCATAAGCAGCGCGTCCCGCCTGCATTGCTTTTCTTTGTCCTACAGTTTCGTTTGTTGTGGTCCATCTGTCCAATGCACGTGTGGTTGTATTAGTGGTTCCACTGAAATTTTCGAGCGTTGCACGGGTTAGATTCATAATCTCGTTGCCTTGAACACCCTGGATAAATACATTCAAATCGAATCCTTTATAGGAGAAGGAGTTGGAGAAAGAGAAAACATAATCGGGGTTGGCATTACCAAGAATAACGCGATCGAGGGAGTTGATAACGGAGTCCCTTACACCATTCGCACCGGTGATATCCTGGTATTTAATATCTCCAGGAAGCGAGTTGGGCTGATTATAAAACTTGTTTGTGGCAGGGTTAATGGGATCCTTGGTTGTATAAACACCATCCGTTTTATATCCATAGAAACTTCCGATAGGTTCTCCAACGCGAAGTATCTGTATGGGTTGACCTATGATCTGAACATTGCCAAGAACCGCTTCTTTTTTTTGGCCATCCAATTTTATAACTTCGTTTCTGTTGAACGAAACCATAAAACTGGTATTCCATTTAAATTCGCCCGTCAGATTGAAAGTACTTAAACCCATTTCAATCCCTTTGTTTTCAACATTTCCAACATTCGAAAGCATGGTTGTAAAGCCAGTTGATGCAGGAATAGGAAGATTGTAAAGCAGGCTTTCTGTTCTTTTCTTATATAAATCAATTGTAGCAGCAATTCTTCCATCGAGAACGGCTAAATCTAACCCAATGTTAGATTGTTTTGTGCTCTCCCATTGTAAATAGGGGTTTGGAATACGGTTTGTTGCGTAACCTGGAGCAACAAGGTTATTCCAAACAGCATTAGATCCACCATACGTGGATAAAGAGTTATAGGTACCAATTTCAGTACTTCCTGTTTCTCCATAACTACCCCTTAATTTTAAGGTACTGATCACAGGGAACGACTGCATAAAATTTTCTTTGTTAATAGTCCACGCCAAAGCTACCGATGGGAAAGTTCCCCAACGCATGTCTTTACCAAACCTTGAAGAACCGTCGCGACGCAACGAGGCAGTAAACAGATATTTTCCATCGTAAGAGTAATTCAAACGACCGAAGAACGAGGCCATTTGCCATGGAAGGTAGGAGGAATACATGTTGTTTGTAACACGGGTATTTCCGTTGAAGTTATTGTAAACATCCGTTTTGTTGCTCAGGTTTTCACCATATAAGCTGCTGGCTTCCGAAACATATTGTTCCTGAGTGGCACCAACCATTGTGGTTACGTTGCTTTTGCCGAACGATTTATTGTATGTCAATAAATTTTCGAGGTTCCAGTAGAAGTTGCTGATTGTACCAACGATCGATTGAGCAGCATTTGATGCATTGCCTCCGTTCAGAGGTTGGAAGTTACGGTTCCTGCTTTCCTGGATGTCGCTACCGAAAGCTATACGCCAGGTAAGTTCTTTAACCGGAGTAACTTCGGCATAGATATTTCCGATAATTTTGTTCGAGGTATACGACATTTTTGTTAAGTCGGTAATATATCCTGGATTGACAATCAAAGGAATACCTGCACCAGTTATTTGACCTGAAGAGTAAACACCATATTGATCCATCTTTTGCTGTAGAGGAACGTATTGCAATGAGCTCATGATTAAGTTATAACCATATTGGTTATCGGTATTTGCAATTTCGCTTTCCGATCGTGAAATTGCAAGATTGTTACCAACTTTTAACCATTTATTTGCCTTTTTTTCCAGGTTTGCCCTTAAGGAATAGCGCTCAAAACCACTACTTTTAACAATACCAGATTCGTTGTGATAACCAGCAGTAATAGCGTACAAAAGCGTTTGATCGCCTCCGGTCAACGATAATTGGTAATCCTGGATCTTAGAAGTCTGGAAAATTTCTTTCTGGTAATCGATATCGTAAGGAGGTAAATTATTTAGGTCGAAATAAGTAGGAAGCGCAGGTGATGAGTTTGCCCGTGCATTGTTGTTGTACTCTGCAAACTGTCTTGCATTTAATAAATCGTATGTTTTTGCAACATTTCCTACGCCGTTGCTAGCGTCAACTTGTACTTTAACTTTACCCGATTCTCCTTTTTTAGTTGTAATAAGTACAACGCCATTGGATCCGCGTGCTCCATAAATAGCAGTGGCCGAAGCATCTTTTAATACTTCGATCGACTGGATGTCGTTTGGGTTAATGGTGCTAAGGATATTTGGCTGTTGAAGGTTTGAAAATAATGGGTTCATTGCGCTCGAGTTTACACTTTCGTTGTTATAAATTGGTAAACCATCTATAACATAAAGGGGGTCATTTCCGCCTTGTATTGAGTTATTACCACGGATACGCACCGAAATCCCTCCGCCAGGTGCATTGCTGGCCTGGGTTACCTGAACCCCAGCAGCACGTCCCTGTAAAATTTGGTCTATGGAGTTAACTTTTGCATTTTTCAATTCGGTTTCTTTGATAGATCCTACAGAACCAGTCAAATCACTTTTTCTAACTGAACCGTAGCCAATTACAACAACCTCTTCGAGTTTGGTAATGTCAATGGCAAGTTTTACATTGATCATTGACTGTCCATTTACATTTACTGTTTCGGACATATAACCCACCGAGCTAATAACAAGAACAGCATTGGCATTTGTAACATCGAGTGAGAATTTGCCATCGATATCGGTTGTCGTACCTATGGTAGTACCCTGGATAATAACATTTGCACCAATAATGGGTTCTCCTGATGTGGCATCCAACACCTTTCCCGTAACCTTTTGCTGCTGCATTATTTCAACGGGTGCAATTACAACAAGGTTGTTGTCGAGAACTTTATACGACGACGACGAACCTTTCAAAAGCTGATCGAGAATGTCGTGAATATTCATCTTATTTACTTCCAGATCAACTTTCTTGTCCAGATCTACATAATTGTCGTTATACAGAAAATGAAATTTGCTTTCCTGTTCAATTTGTTCCAGTACTTCCTTTATGGTTTTATTATTTACCTTCAAACTTAGAGAGGTGCTTTGCGAAAAAATAGAGGCGGAGATGGGAAGTAAAGTTAGAAAACATAGTAGTGTAGTTAATTTCATAATTAGTAAGTACTTTTTGTACCCATAACCAAATACTTGGGTAATTAATATTCGTAGTTTTTTCATACATTTGTTTAGTTAATTGTTATACCAACCTGCTTCCGGCGTCAACTGAAATCAGGCATTAATAATTAATCGGAAGGGGGGACTGGCAGGTCTCCCTTTTGCATTTTAGTTAGTTTCTTTATTTCATAGGCAGAGAGTTTTTAATTATTTTCTTAGGTTTTCGTATTTCCTTATCAGGTTTTCATTTGTATATATTTCTATTTTTTTGTGGTCAATTTTATATTCAATGGGTGCTATCATCTTAATGGCCTCAAATACCTGTTCAATCGATTCGTCGTATAAGCTTCCGCTAAACGAGTATGTTTTCAGGGAATTGTCTTTGAAATTGATCTCCACATCGTATCTTCTTTCCAGTTTGCGAACCAGATCTTCCAGCTTCTCGTGACGGAATATCCACCTGCTGTCCTTCCACGAAGTAAATGGCTTTGTATCGGCAACCGAATCTACTTCAAGTATCTCTGGATTGGTTTGTACAATAGCTTTTTCTGTTGGTTTTACCGTTTCCTGAACCGATTTGTCGGCTGTTTGCGTTACCCGGGTTTTGTTGAAAACCGCTTTTTGTTTAGGTTTCAGGATAAGCGGAGCTGAAACCTTACCTGTTTTCGAAATCGATTCAATTTTTACTGAACCTTCTTCCAAAGTGGTTTCAATTATATCATCATCATCATAGGCCTTCACATTAAAAGCTGTTCCTAAAGCTGTTATATTTATTCCCGAGGTATGAACAACAAACGGTATTTCTCTATTTTTTGCAACAGCAAAGTAGGCTTCGCCTTCAAGCTTCAACTCGCGCGATATTTCCCCGAAACTGCTTGAAAAAGATATTTTCGAACCTGAGTTAAGCCATACTTTAGTACCGTCGGGAAGCATCACTATAGAGCGCGAGCCAAGCGGAGCAATCATTTCAACATACTGGTCGGGTCCCTGATTATTTCCTGATTTTTGCATTATCAACAAGGCCGACAGTAAAGCAATTACCAAAATTGCAGCTGCAGCTGCAATAGGCCTTAACCAACGCGAAAGTGTTTTTTCCTGATCCGGTTTATCCTGAAGTATTTTCGAAATATCGTTCCATGCAATCTGTGCATCAAATTCATCAGCCTTGCTCATGGATGAAGAGGTATGCCAAATATCGGTAACCTGATCAAAGAAAACCTTGTTCTCTTCATTTTCCTTTAACCAGGCCAGAAGTCTGGTAGCATCTTCAGCAGAAATTTTATTGCTCAGAAGATTGATGATATCTTCTTTAATCTCTTCAGGAATATTTTGGTTGTTATTCATTTTTTGTTCTTCTAAAAGGGGTGACACAAAAAACTTGTGGAGGTATTACACAGAAATGGATTTTTTTGAAAATAATTTTTAGTCTAATTAAAATCAGCTTCGTACATGTTTTATTATTCACTTGAATATGATCTGCTTATAGATTTTTATTTTTGTTGTTCTTTCAAAAACGATTGATACCAGTAATAACTTTGTTTTGGAATTCGCTCCTGGGTTTTAAAATCCACATAAGTGATACCAAACCGACGGGAATAGCCCATAATCCACTCCAGGTTATCAAACATACTCCAAACACAATAGCCTTTTATATTTACACCTTTTTGTATTGCCTGGTTTACCGCTTTTATGTGGCGTTGAATATAGCGGGTGCGTAAGGCATCGTTTACTTTTCCATTCTCCAGTTTTTCGTCCTGTTCGCCATAACCAGCGCCATTTTCGGTAATGTAAATTTCAGGGCTGTTATATTGTTCTTTCAGACTGATCAATCCTTTCACAAATGCATCGGGATCTACAAAGCCATTAAACATTTCGGGTTTATCAGGGTTTTTACCGGTGGTAAGGCCAAAAAAACCTGCGGTTGGTTGTTCATGGTACATATTTACCCCGTAATAATTTATTCCTAAAAAGTCGGTTTTGGCAGATTTGATTAGGTCCATATCACCTGGCTGAATATCTCCATACTGTGCCGCTTTTAAACGGTCAAACAGTTCTTTTGGGTATTCTCCTTTAAAAACAGGATCCATAAATAAATTATTCCAGGCTTTTTTAACCAACTCAAGCGATTTCTTGCCATTTTCAGTAGGAACAGAATCGAGATCACACAGCATAAAGTTGTAGGTTATCCCAATCTTTCCACCCAATTTTCTATGATGATAAGCATTGACGGCATTGGCATGAGCCAGCATTAAGTGATGGATATGAGCAAAATGTTCCGAAATATATTTCTCAGAAGCGGGAATTTGAGGCATCTGACGATTATCAATAGCATCAAAAACCGATTGCAAAAAGTACATTTCAATAGAAGGCTCGTTAAAAGTCAGGAAGATTTTTACACGATCGCCAAAACGGTCGAAGCAGAGATTGGCATAATCGGTAAACCATTTTACACTTTCTCTGTTCATCCATCCGCCTTTATTAGCCAAAGCCAACGGCAAATCGAAATGATAAAGCGTTACCAAGGGTTGAATGCCTTCTTTGAGTAAGGCATTTATCACAAAATTGTAATAATCAATACCAGGTTCATTCACTTTTCCTGTTCCTTCGGGCAAAATCCGCGACCATGAAATAGACAGCCTATAGGTGTTGATTCCCAGTTCTTTCATCAGTTTTACATCTTTCAGGAATTGTCCACGATCGTATTGATTGATCGAAACATCCCCATTCACGTCTTGACCGGTTGCCATTTTTGCCAGGCTGTAGGGTGGATTGAGGTATTTATCCCATGTATTTGGGCCCCGTCCATCAGCTTTTGTCCCACCTTCGACCTGATAAGCAGCAGAAGCAGATCCCCACAGAAACCCTTTCGGAAATTTTAAAGTTTCGTTGGCAGAAGTTTGAGCATTTATGTGTTTATCTATTCCAAAAAATAGCATTATTGCAATGCTGGTAAGAATGAAATATGTGTTTTTCATATTTTTTAGTTTTATTAACTCATTATTTTACTCATCAATATAACAGTGGTTTTTTGCAATTGAATTAGTTCTACAAATTAGATTTTTCAACTTTTATTACCCCATCCCTAAAGGGTGAAAAGTTGAAAAATCAACCTGCTCCCTTTAGGGTTAGGGGTAATCAGGTTGATTTTTCTTTAAATCTGTCAAGTAGAATTAGTATTTATTTGAATTTAAAATGAAAAAAGATTTCCCGAAATATCCGGGAAATCTTAGAAACTAATTCAACCAATTACTAATCTTACTTTCCAAATTTCAATTCTTTGATATTTTCAGTCGGGACAAGGGCTACGCTTTCTTTTTTAACCGTAAGGGACTTATCCAGATCAAATGAACCCTTTAATTTAATATCTTTAACGGAAGCGCCAATTTTTACTTCGTATTTGCCAGCTTCGGCCACCCAGGATGAACTTTTTGTGTCAAATGAAGCTAATTCTCTGGAAGTTATTTCGAATGTTACCGTTTCGCTTTCACCTGGTTTTAAAAGTTTGGTTTTACCAAATCCCTTTAATTCACTTTCAGGCTTGACTAATATTTTTGCCGGAGCACTTAAATAGAGTTGAGCCACTTCCATTCCGGCGACTTTGCCGGTATTTTTAATATCTATTGTAACTTTTACTTTATCGTTGAATTTAGCAGAGCTCAATTTAAGGTTGCTATAGATAAAATTGGAATACGACATCCCATAACCAAACTCATAAGAAACTGGTTTGGAAACTGTATTGTAATATCGGTAGCCAACGTAAATTCCATCTTCGTAAACTACTTTAGCTGGTTTACCGCGCATAAATGACATCATACCTTCTGCTTTTGGCTCATTATCGGGCAATTCAATTCCCGGAAAATTATTTGCCGAAGGAACATCTGCATAAGCTACAGGGAAAGTAGTTGCCAATTTGCCCGAAGGATTTGCTTTACCGGTTAATATATCAACAATGGCATTTCCGGCTTCCTGACCGGGTTGCCATGCCAAAAGAATAGCATCGGGAATAGTTTTCCAACTGGCAGTTTCAATAACTCCACCAATATTTAAAACTACAACAGCTTTTTTACCTTTTGCATGAAAAGCTTGTGTAACGGTGTTTATCAATGCTTTTTCAGTTTCAGACAGATTGAAATCATTATCCACATTGCGATCCTGACCTTCGCCCGAATTCCGGCCAATAGTTATTAAAGCAATATCGTTTTGTTCAGCCATTTTAGCTGCCAATGCTTCATCAACAGGCATTTCATCAACAGGCTCTTTAACGCCCATCATCGCTGCCAGAGGATTTTTAGGTTTGGTCTGCTTTGCTCTGGCTGTTTTAATATATTCCTGATAGGTGGAAATTAAAGATTCATCAGCTGTCAGATTTGCATTTTTCAAGCCTTCAACGAGTGAAACGGTATATGCTTCGTTAACATCGCCGCTGCCGGTTCCGCCAATTACCATTTCTATTGTGGTTGTTCCAAATGTGGCAACCTTTCTACTGTTTTTATCTAAAGGAAGCGAAGCATTTTCATTTTTCAGTAAAACCATTCCCTCGGTTGCAGCATTCCTTGCAATAAGTGCATGAGCCTTTAAATCGGGGGTATTCGAAAATTTATAGCCTTTAAAACGAGGGGTTTGCAATATGTAATTTAGCATCCGTTCTACATTTTTATCCAACACTTTTGGATCAAGCGTACCATCTTTCACTGCTTTGATAATCTCGTCCATTTGATTGGCTCCGGGCATTAATAAATCGTTTCCTGCAATCATCTGGGCAACCGCGTTTTTGCCACCAAACCAATCGGTCATTACAATTCCTTTAAACTTCCAATCGTCTCGTAATATTTTAGTTAACAAATCGTTACTTTCGGAAGTAAAAGTTCCATTCACTAAATTATAGGATGACATAACAGTCCAGGGATTAGACTCTTCCACTGCAATTCGGAAGCCTTCCAGATAAATTTCGCGTAATGCACGTTCACTAACAATGGTATTCACCGAATTCCGGTTGGTTTCCTGATTGTTTGCAGCAAAATGTTTTATGGAGGTACCAACACCTTGCGATTGAATACCATTAACAATTGAAGCTGCTATTTTACCGGTTACGAGAGGGTCTTCGGAGTAATATTCAAAGTTTCTGCCGCATAAGGGATTACGGTGGATATTCATTCCAGGGCCTAAAATAACATCTACTCCATATTCGTGAATTTCGTTCCCAAAAGCCTGGCCTAATTTATAAACCATATTTTTGTTCCATGACGAAGCAAGAGATGTTCCAACTGGAAATGCTGTACAGTAATATGTTTTGGAATCGTTTTTTCTGGTAGGACTTATGCGCAATCCTGCCGGGCCATCGGCAACAACTGTCTGTGGAATACCAAGACGTTCTACTCCCCCCGTTGTGCCAGCGCATCCATTAATTATGTTTTTGCTGCTACCAACGGCTGTAGCTCCCGAATTATTGTCAAAAGGGCTTTTCCCACCAGGCATTTTTTTCAAAATTGAATCGGGAATTTCAAAACTCATTCCGGTTCCAACCACCAATCTTGCTTTTTCCTCCAAAGTCAGGGCAGCTATTACTTCTTTTACCGACGATTTACCTAGTTGTGGTAAATTTTGCGCCTGGATCTTCATTAAAGATGCCGTAATAATTAACTGCAGCATTACAATGAATGAAATTGAATTGATTTTTCTCATTTTATAATTTTTTATTGTTTCATTATGACACAATAATAAATTGTTTTGGCGAAACCACCAAATAAGTTTTTATTTTTGCGTTATTAAACATTTAAAAATGGATTTGACTAGTGAAGAAATAGAAAAGTTAGGTGTTGAAACAAGCTTTATTCAGCAACTTTCTATTGATTGTGTAATATTTGGCTTTCATGGCGAGCAGTTAAAAGTGCTTTTACCTAAATTAAGAGACATTGATAATACCTGGACACTTCCCGGTGGATATATTTTTCAGAAAGAAGGAATAGATGATGCTGCTCAGCGAATTTTGCAGGAAAGAACCGGTTTAAGGGATATTTATCTGGAGCAATTTGGTGTTTTTGGAAAAGCCGATAGAGCAACTGCCGAAACAATGAAAAAATTAATGGAAGGCAATTCTATACGGGTAAAACTGGGTGACTGGATATTGAAGCGTTTTGTTTCAATTGGGTATTATGCCTTGGTCGATTTTACCGAGGTTGTACCAAGAGCAGGAAGTTTTGATGAAACGTGCGATTGGTATGATATGAAGCAATTGCCAAATTTGGCCTTCGATCATTCTGAAATCATTCAGAAGGCTTTAGAAAACCTGCAATTAATGCTTGATTATAAATTAGTCGGTTTTCATTTACTGCCCGATGCTTTTACCATGAAAGAGCTTCAGAAACTATACGAAACCATTTTAGACAAACCTTTCCGCAGAGATAATTTCCAGCGCAAAATGCTAAGTTTGGGGATTTTGGAACGCCTCGAGAAGAAATTTACCGGGGCTGCCAACAAAGCGCCCTATACTTATCGGTTTAAACAAAGAAATTAATGAAACATGTGTATTAGTGTATAAGAGGTATAATTAAATATTATGCTTATCAGCAAAGATTATTAAATTAGTAGAGATTGAAAGTAGCCATATTTGGTGCGAGGCGAAGCCATAAAAACTAATTCCTATAGGACGGCGCGCCGATCAAGGGAAGTCGAGGAACGAGACGGACCGCGTTCGCGCCGTCAAAGAGTTTTTGGTTACTTTTGGCTCTCCAAAAGTGACAGAAAAGAAATATAAATAGTTGTTTAATTTCATTTTTAAGAGCAATGTTAATATTTCCTGATAGTAATTTTAAATACTATATTTTTGTCCGGCAATCTTCTATTTCATTCTAATTTCTCTCAAACTATTCAAATTATTCTGGTTCAAAAGAAATAGACTATAATGAGAAACAAATTTTATAATAGTACAATTTATATCTTTCTAGTAATAATCGGAATTATATTGATTTATAGAACTATATTCTTTTCTGATAAATTATTTGTCAAACTTGCCGATTTAGTAATTTTTTTTGGTTGCATAAGTGCTTTGATCAGGTCGTTAACTCTGGAAAACTATTTACTAATTCTTGATAAAAAGCAGAAAATAAATCTTTTCCAGCATATGAAAGGATTGGTTTTAAACTTGAAAAAGGCTCTTACTTTGTTAGCACTAATCAAGCCTATTTTCGAAAAAGGTGAATTTGAAAAAGAAAGGAAACAGATAAACCTAATTACTTATTTAACATATATCTTGATTGTTAGTTCGGTTATAATAATGAACATCGACTAAGGCTGCTTACCAATTTAACAGAAATAATTCATTGCAAAGGGATTGATAGCTCGGAACCTTTTCGGGTTAGAATATTGGTTTTTCTTCCAAGTCTTTGTAATATTATCCTTTTTATTTCGTCTATAACTGTATTTACTACATTATATAAATGCCCTCGGGTCGTTAATTTTAAGTTTAATTTAATAATAATACTGTGAGGCTCATTATTCTAATACTTTTCATAGCCGGCACAAGTGGTTTTGTCCATACCACCTGCGCCCAAAGCAAAACCATTGCTAAATGGACAGAAAACAAACCCGGAATGCAAACCTTTTGTTTTTATCCTACTACGTTGCGCATGGTAAATGTGAAAAAAGATACCCTTTTCAACCAAATTACCCGGGATATAAAGAAACTGAAACTGGTAATGGTAGATATAACCAAAACACCGTTTCCAAAATCGGAGCTTTCGAAAATGAAGTTGGGCATTAAAGCCGAATCGTACCAGGATATGCTCCAAATTCAACAGGGAAAAGATTTTTTTTACCTATTTGTAAAAGAGAAAAATGCCAAACCGGTTGGAATTGCCGGGATAATCTCTTCGGACCAACAGCTTATTTTAGTTGATCTCAAAGGCTACATTTCGCCGGCTACCATTCAGCAATTGATTAGTGGAAAGTTAAATCTTGGTCCGCTTACTAAAATAATGGACATGACCGGGGCTGGGAAGGATAAAAAAGATCAACAGAAAAAAAATAATAAACCCGATCGCGATGGAAAAGATTCTTGAGATATACGATTTGCACAAATACTTTGGCCGCATCAAAGCTGTCCAGGGACTTTCGCTCGAAGTTTTGCCCGGCTCAGTTTTTGGATTGCTTGGCCCCAATGGGAGCGGAAAGACAACCACACTTGGTGTTGTGCTCGATGTAGTTGCCAAAACCAAAGGAGAATATAAATGGTATGGATTACCTCCCTCGAAAGAAATCCGGAAAAAAATTGGCGCTATATTGGAGGCACCTGCTTTTTACCCTTATCTGTCAGGTGCCGATAATCTGAAAATTGCTGCAAAAATTAAAGAAATTCCTTTTACCCAAATCGATATTGCGCTTACGAAAGTTGGACTCTTCGAACGGAGGAACCAGAAATTTCAGGCCTATTCACTTGGGATGAAGCAAAGGTTGGCCATCGCCTCGGCGTTATTATCCGATCCTCAGGTACTCGTGCTCGATGAGCCAACAAATGGCTTGGATCCTACCGGAATTGCAGATGTGCGCGAAATAATCAAAAATATTTCTGCTGAAGGGAAAACCATTATCCTGGCCAGTCACCTGCTCGACGAAGTCCAGAAGGTTTGCAGCAACTTTGCGGTTTTGAATAAAGGAAAGATGGTATATTCGGGCAGAGTGGAAGATTCGATGGGCGATACCGAAAAGGTAGAAGTGGCAGCTCCGGATCTGGATGTTCTGGAACAAAAGCTGAAGGAATGTCCTTTCGCATCCTCTGTTGAGCGAAATCTGCACAATGTTATATTATCGCTTAACGAAGGAAAAAACAGCCTGGAGTTGAACCAGTTTCTCATCCAACAAGGTGTAGTGGTTTCGCAACTCAATACCATCAAGAAAAATCTCGAAAAACAATTTTTAGAAATTTTAGCCCAAAACCAATGATCCGACTTCTATCCATCGAATGGCTTAAGCTTCGCCGATACAGAGCCTTTAATATTTTAATGCTCTTATATTATGTAGTGTTGATTGCTGTTTGTGCCAGTGTAATGGCTTTTTTGGCATATATCAAAAGCAAAGGGGTGCAGATTAAAGATTTATTTGATCCTACCACCATACCCTTTTACGATTTTCCGGATATCTGGCAGAATCTTACCTATCTGGCCACTTATCTGAATGTATTTCCTGCGTTTATGATTATTATTTCGATTACCAACGATGTGGCATTTAAAACCATGCGCCAGAATATAATCGATGGGTTAAACCGGATGGACTATTTTCTGTCTAAGTTCAGTTTTATTTTTGCTGTAAGCTTGTTTAGCACCCTGGTTATTTTTATCACCGGTCTAATATTGGGGTCTGTCTATTCTTACGATAAAAGTGTAGAGGCTATGTTTTCGTCTTCTTACTTTCTACTAGGTTTTTTGTTGAACAATCTCAGTTTTTTTACGTTTTCTTTTTTACTTGCTTTGCTCATCAAGCGTACAGGAATTGTGATTGTGCTTTTGGGGATTTACACTTTTTTTGCTGAACCGCTTACCGCAGTTATACTCGAAAATGTAAAAGAATTACCCCAATTTTGCCACGAAATGACCGCTTATTTCCCTATAAAAGCCCTCAATAACCTGGTCCCAAATCCATTTGGCCGATATTTGTTTATGGAAATTACCGATTTTATTTCGATCAAAAGTTTAAGCATTGCCTTTGGACAACTTAGTATTTATTTAACGCTAATTTGGCTATTGCTTAAAAAACGCGATGTTTAAAATCAGTAGTCCGTTTAAATAACCTGATTGTTCACTAAAAAATAAGCCAGTCACCCGAAATTCCGTTTTATTGCCTATTTTTACGGGGAAATGGAAAAAAATTGGATAATTAAGGAACCTGGCAACCCTGCAGATGTTGATCATCTTGTGGAAGTTTTGGGGATCGATCGTGTATTAGCTGTATTGCTTTCGCAAAGGGGGATACGTACGTTCGATGAGGCGAAAGCTTTTTTCCGACCCGAATTATCCGGGCTCCACGATCCGTTTTTAATGAAAGATATGGACAAAGCTGTCAGCCGGCTTTGTAAAGCCATTGACGGAAACGAAAAAATCCTGATCTATGGCGATTACGATGTTGATGGAACCACAGCCGTAGCGCTTGTTTATCTGTTTCTGAAAAGCATTTATTCGAATATCTCTTTTTATATTCCAAATCGTTACGACGAAGGATACGGAATTTCTATCAAAGGGATTGACCATGCCAAAAAAGAAGGCATAACGTTGGTAGTGGCTTTAGATTGCGGCATTAAAGCAATTGAAAAAATTCAGTATGCCCGCAAATGCAAAGTCGATTTTATTATCTGCGATCACCATTTTCCGAGCGATGAAATACCCGAAGCAGTCGCAGTATTGGATCCCAAGCGGCTTGATTGTTCATATCCTTATAAGCACCTTTCGGGATGCGGTGTCGGATATAAATTTATGCAGGCCCTGGCTATCTCCAAAGGCGTTCCCATGGAGGAACTGGAGCAATTGCTCGATTTAGTTGCTGTAAGTATAGCCTCTGATATTGTTCCTATTACCGGAGAAAACAGAATTTTAGCGCATTTCGGATTAAAAAAACTTAGTGAGAACCCTACCATGGGACTTCGGTCGGTTATTAAAACTGCCGGGATTGAAAATAAGGATATCACCATTGACGACATTGTTTTTAAAATTGGCCCACGCATAAATGCTGCCGGGCGTATTGAATCGGGAAACCGCGCGGTCGACCTTCTGATATCGCAGGATGCCGGTTTGGCAAGCTCCATGAGCGATATAATAAACGATTTTAACAACACTCGAAAAACATTTGATTCTACCATTACCTCAGAAGCGTTAAAAGCTCTGGCGAACGATCCGCTGGTAAAACAAAAACGTGCTACCGTTCTTTTTAACCCTAAGTGGCACAAGGGCGTGATAGGTATTGTAGCTTCGCGATTAGTCGAAAGCTATTACCGGCCTACCGTTATTCTAACTGAATCGAATGGCTTTGCAACAGGATCAGCCCGCTCTATTGACGGATTTGATTTATACCAGGCAGTGGATGCTTGCAGCGACTTGCTCGAAAATTTTGGAGGACATATGTTTGCCGCCGGGCTAACCATGAAACTCGAAAATGTTGAGCTCTTTAAAAAACGGTTTGAAGAGGTGGTAGCCCGAAATCTCACCGAAGATCAGCTAATTCCGCATATTGAAATTGATGCACAACTGGAACTAAGCGATATAAATCCGAAGTTTTACAGGATATTAAAACAATTTCAACCTTTCGGCCCCGAAAACATGGCGCCGGTTTTTTTAACCAAAAATGTTTCCGATAACGGATGCGGAAGAGCCGTTGGTTCATTAGGCGGCCATTTAAAACTCGAACTTATACAGGAAGCGGAGCCATTTCATACCTATCCGGCCATCGGATTTCAAATGGGACAACACTGGAATTATATTAAAACCGGAAGTCCTTTTGATATTTGTTATTCTATTGAAGAAAACGAATTTCGCGGAAACATTACCCTTCAGATACGTTTAAGGGATATTAAATAAATCCATCCTGTCATTCTGACACAATTCCTTTCTGGAACATAAATTGTTTGGACAAATTCTAAATAATAATAAAGCCTATGAAATTCGTAGCAAATTATTTAGATGAACCCGGTGCTGGAATTTATGACCAGAAAGATTCAGATTTACTCGATTCATATTCTAACACGGTTGTAAACGTGACCAAGAGAGTGAGTAGCTCTGTAGTCCAGGTAAAAGTTATTAAGAACAGGAAAAAAGGGGATAATACTGCGTCATCCCGGTCGCTAGAGGCAAATGGATCCGGTTTTTTAATATCAACGGATGGCTTGCTGGTTACCAATAATCATGTGGCAGGCGATTGTGAGAAAATATCCATTGTGTTGCAGGATGGACGAACTTTTCAACCCGTAATAATAGGTTTCGATCCATACACCGATATGGCGGTTTTGAAAATTGATGCCACTGGTTTAAAGGCACTGAGTTTCGGAAATTCGGACGCCTTGCAGGTAGGACAAATGGCTATTGCTGTGGGAAATCCCTTTGGTTTTAATTATTCGGTCACTGCTGGGGTAGTAAGCGCATTGGGTCGAACCCTTCGTTCCGAATCGGGAAGGATGATTGAGAATGTGATTCAGACCGATGCGGCTTTAAATCCGGGTAATTCCGGAGGGCCATTGGTGAACTCCAGGGGAGAAGTAATTGGCGTAAATACTGCCATTATTGCCATGGCGCAGGGTTTGTGTTTTGCGGTTTCGTCCAACCTTGCCCGTTATATTATCGGGAAAATTGTTCTGGAGGGTAAAGTGAAAAGGGCTTTTATCGGAATCGCTGGGCAAACCATCCATCTCTCGGAGCGAATTGTGTCGTATAATAAACTCGATACGGAAAGCGGTGTTTTTGTGGCTGAAAAGGACCGGTACGAAGGGGTATATAATTCCGAGATATTTAAGGGGGATATCATTGTTGGCCTCAATCAATCGTCGGTTCATTCGGTCGATGATCTTCACCGGTTGCTGAATGAAGATATGATTGGGAAAGTAATTGACCTGACTGTTCTTCGAAATAACTTAAAAACAATTATTAAAGTGATCGCAGGAGAATTGAAAGCGGCATAAAAGTCTCCGGGTAATTATTTTTAAGGATAATTTCACGGAGAGGCTGCTACTCTATAAGGCAGATTTTAAAAACTGTAAATAACCTGAAACCTTATATCGGAGCGGGTATTTCCATTAATCTGATAATTTCCGCTGCTCAGGGCTTGTTCGCGCGGATAGACTGATTGGGAATATTTTATCCAGAAATCAAGGCGATCGAGAAGTGCAAATTTTGTCATTACATAATATCGTTGACCTTGTTTATAGCAAACATAAGAGGTGAAAGCATATAGCACATCGTTTTCGAATGTATATATCCGCGCATCATAATCTTCGGCATCAAAAACGGCGTAACGCAGATAAACTGAAAGCGGCCATTGTTGCGCAGTAAAGCGAATATCCTGATAAGCCATATAGCCATTTAAAGCGGAGGTATTTTCGGTTTTAACAAAGTTAGTTTCTACCCGTGTTTGAAGCAGGAATTGGTTGTTTACTGCATATCGCAAATGAACACGAAACCGGTTTGCACTGGTATTTGCCAGTGTGTTAAAGATTCCGTCAGTACTTAGCTGATTTTTTTGCTTCTGCTTAAACCGGACCTGAAAATATCCCGAAAATGGATTTCCGCTAGCGTAATCAGCCTGCACCAGGAAGTCCCTGCCGGATGATGGCGCATCAACCCCATCTTTTAACCACGGAAAATGGTAGAAATCTGCATAGGTAGAGAATGTCCAGTGTTTTATCAACACTAATTTAAATCCGGCATAAATTCCTTCTTCGTTTTGTACCCTGCTGTTTTCTCCAAAAGCATTTCCATAAAAGGAATGATATGCTTTGGAATAATACCGGTGCACTCCCAAAAACTGAAGTCTGCCGCTGAGGTTGGTCGTTATTCCGTTTATCAGGGCAGCATTGCCATTGATGTCCATCGCTTCTTCACCAAAGAGCAGGGCATTTCCCCATAGGATTTTGTAATCAATTCCCAAATTACTATGCTGATTGCCATTAAAATAAAACTGGTTGTAATTACTGGGCGTGGGCACTATGGCTGCATCAAACTGCGAATGGACAAACGAAATACCTGTTTTTATTCTTGGGGTGTTATAGGCTAAACGCACCCCTCCGGTAAATTCCCCAAGCACTTTTTCGTCGGCAATTTCGCTTGCAATAGAATGATATCCTGTATTTTGTAAGGACGAAACCTGAACGACATTGCCGGATGAATCTGTTTCCGTGATATTTGCATCGCGTTTTTTATACGAAAGAAAAAATGTAAGTTCTAGCGGAGAGAAGACGACAGTAGATGCCAATCCCTGAAAATAGCGGTTTTCATCGGTAGAAGAACTGGGGCGGATACTGGTTTCTTTCTGAATTGTGTTTACCGTTTGTGATGATTTTCCCATGGCAAACCCGGGTCCCATTAATAATCCTTGCCCAAAGCCCACGGTGTAATGTCCTATGCAGATATTTTTAAAGCGGCTTATATTATTCAAAGCGAGATAACCCGAATAGAAATCCGGTCCGGCTTTATTGCTCCCTTTAAAAAAAGCTTCACCGGCATCTTTTTCTAACGTAATACCGGCTGTAAGTTTATTTTCCACTTGAAATTTGTACCGCAAATTAGTTTTCCAGGGGTTTCCTTCAAATTTGTCTTCCTGGTAACCAACCTGATTTTCAATTACCCTTCCGGTTCGGAGCAGGAGTGTTTGTTTTACTCTTTTAACTTTATTACGATTGTCGGTAATTATGTTTTCGAAAGCTAAAAATGGTTTTAAACTGGAGGCAAGCGTGGTGTCGAAACCAGGAATCAGGGCCAGTTCATAAATAGTTACTAACGGTTTATGCAGATAAACATAATTAAATAAACTATTTGCCTGAAATTCTGTCAGCCAGAATAGTCGGGAGAATTCTTCCCTTTGCGAGTTATTAATATCAATGGGTGACTCCCAGAGTTCAAACAACGCATCGGCCAGTTCATTAAAATCAGTTTCTTCCTCATTCTTTTCGGCGAGGTCCGAAATTAGGTCGTAGTAATAATCGAATTCCGCTGGCTTGTTGGTTTCAGTTTGCGCATATGCAAAAGCTGGTAATAATAGAAAAGAGATTACGATTAGTTTTTTCATCCCCCTTTCGATAAATTGACTGAAAATGACGCTTGTGGCGTAAATCCTAATATATAGTGATGGCTGAAAGCCAGGTCAAATGCAAATTTGCGGGAATGGTAGCCTAACCCAAAAGTATATTCCATGTAATCCGATCCCAACCCCATTCTGATATCGAAATTTTTAAAGGCGTTTACTTCCAATCCGGCTTTATATACCGGGTTATTTTCCAAATCCTTTTCTGTTTCAAAAAGCAGTGTGGCAATATTTAAGAGTTTATAGCCAATACCTGCCCTGTATATAGTTGGGATATATTCTTCGGGTAAGGCATTTGCTTTCGCACGGTTTGGGTTAAACACATGAACGCCAATAAATAAATCTTGGATAGGATTATAGAGAATGCCCAATTCAACTGATAAAGCGTTATTCGATCCGTTTCCGATGGCTATAAACGATTGGTGATAATTAAGTTGAACGCCTACCGATAAGGTTTTGTGTAGTTTTCGGGCAAAAGCCAGCCCAATTTTTGTTTCGTGGTATTTCGAATATCCAAAATAGCGATAATTCAGTCCTATAGTCCCAGGTTTTAGGGGAAATCCAAACGTACCAGCCTGCAATCCATACTCTTTTACCAGAAATTTATTTTCGTAATAGAATCCAACAGTTGGAGTGTTGAGCCAGGCTAATCCGGCCTGATTGTTAAAACCACTCCACACATCAAAGAGGCTTACGGAAGCATTGGCTAGGGACGACGATCGGCCACCGGCCGGAAAATTAATATTTCCGGCAAGTAACGCCGAACAAATAGTTATTTCAAAGAAAAAGGCGAACAGATACCTCATAGCAGGTAATTAGTTCACCTTGTACTCGTACTTTACCTTTGCCAATTCTTCGTTTGCCTGAACTATCTTCTTCTCCAACGATGCCTTAAAGGCAATAACTTTCTCCATCACTTCAGGTTCACCTGTGGCAATAATTTGGGCTGCCAGTATTCCGGCATTTCTTGCCCCATCCAGTGCAACGGTTGCAACGGGTATACCGGGAGGCATTTGAAGGATCGAAAGAATTGAATCCCAGCCATCAAGCGAAATTGAAGCTTTTATGGGTACGCCAATTACCGGAAGCGGGGTAAGGGCAGCAATTACACCGGGTAAATGAGCAGCGCCACCAGCGCCGCCAATGATAACTTTTATACCGCGTTCCCTGGCTTTTCGGGCAAAATCAAGAACCCTGTCGGGAGTGCGATGAGCAGAAAGTGCATTAATTTCAAAAGGAATTTTAAACTCATTCAGCACAGCCGCCGCTTCTTGCATGATTGGAAGATCGGATGTACTTCCCATGATAATACTTACTTTTGGATTCATAATGCTTATATTTGCGTTTTATTTTTTCGAAAAATAAAATTAACTTAATATTTGATAATTTCGCAGCCTCTAAATTGAAAGTTGAATTATAATGAAAAAAATAAAAGTTCTCGACAAAGAGTTTAAGCTGGCTGTTGCCAATAAGAATATCTGCAGTGCCATTGAAAACCTTGCTGTGGAGATAAACAACGATTATGCCGACAAGGACGTGCTATTTGTAAGTATACTCAATGGTTCGTTTATGTTCACAGCCGAGCTGATGAAAAGAATTACCCTGAAAAGCCGCATTACTTTTATTAAGGTGAAATCTTATTCGGGCGATGCTTCAACAGGGAAAGTGATGGAATTGATTGGTCTGACTGAAAATATCACAGGTCAGCATGTAATAATTCTCGAAGATATTGTAGATACCGGAACTACACTTTCGCAGTTGTATTCGGATTTTAAAGCGTTGAAGCCAGCATCGTTAAAAATTGCTACTATGCTATTTAAACCCCAGGCGTATCAGAAGAATTTGAAAATCGATTACGTTGGGCTCGAAATGGCTAATGAGTTTTTGGTAGGTTTTGGATTGGATTATAACGGTTATGGCCGTAATTTAGGTGATATTTATAAGGCAGTTTGATAAGAAGTAAATAGTCGTAAGTCGTTAGTAATAAGTAAAAAAAGAATTTTAAAAAACGGACTTAATAAATCTAGTATATATGGAAAATTTAAAAATCAACATTGATAAAATATCCGGATTTGTTTCGAAAGAAGCAGTGAGTGGATATGGAAATGAAGCAGCAAAGCATATTTCGGCCCTGAAAAATAAAACCGGAAAAGGAAACGATTTCCTTGGTTGGGTAAATTTACCATCGTCAATTACTTCTGCAAATCTCGATGCTGTTGAAAAGGCAGCACATATTTACAAAGGGAAAGTAGATGTGGTTGTAGTAGTTGGAATTGGAGGTTCGTATCTAGGCGCTAAATCGGTTATTGAAGCATTGTCGCATAATTTTGCCCTTTTGAAAGGCGATACTACATTTCCGCAAATTGTATTTGCTGGTCAAAACATTGGCGAAGATTACCTGTACGAACTTATTGAGGTACTCGACAAAAAATCGTATGGTATTGTGGTAATTTCCAAATCGGGTACTACCACCGAGCCTGCATTGGCATTCCGTATTCTTAAAAATCACCTCGAAAGCAAAGTTGGGAAAGCGAAGGCAAAAGACCTGACTATTGCCATAACCGACGAAAAACGTGGTGCCCTGCGCACGTTAGCAACACAAGAAGGTTATGCAACTTTTGTAATTCCCGACGATGTTGGTGGCCGTTATTCCGTTCTTACCCCGGTTGGTTTAATTCCAATTGCTGCCGCAGGTTTCAATATTAAAGAGCTTGTAAAAGGTGCGGTAGACATGGAAAAAATTTGTACCACCGAAACATCCTTAGAGAAAAACCCGGCCGTTGCTTATGCTGCCGCTCGTAATGCTTTATACAAAGCGGGTAAGACTGTTGAAATTCTTGCCAGCTACAATCCCAAACTGATATATGTTTCGGAGTGGTGGAAACAGCTTTATGGCGAAAGTGAAGGGAAAGAAAATAAAGGCATTTTCCCGGCCAGTGTTACATTTACTGCCGATCTTCACTCAATGGGTCAATATATTCAGGAAGGACTTCGCATTATTTTCGAAACGGTTATTTCAATTAAGAATCCTGATAAGAAAGTATTGGTTCCAACTGATCCTGAAAACCTCGACACGTTGAATTTCCTTGCCGGAAAGCGGGTGGATGAAGTGAATCGTATGGCCGAACTGGGAACTATGTTAGCGCACGTTGATGGTGGTGTTCCAAACATTCGCATCGAAATTCCTCAGTTGAACGAATACTATTTGGGGCAATTATTATATTTCTTCGAAATTGCCTGCGGAATCAGCGGTTATATGCTGGGTGTAAATCCATTCGACCAACCAGGTGTAGAGGCATATAAGAAAAATATGTTTGCCCTGCTAGAAAAACCAGGTTTTGAAGAAGAAACCAAAAAGATTAAAGCCAGATTATAATATCCGGCCCTATATAGATATAATGGCGCAGTATTGACTACGCCATTATATCTTTTGATTATCAAAATGAAATGCTGAGCGTATCCACGATACGATCGCGGATCGGGATCTTTATTACACTCTTTATTTTCCACATTTTTTTAATTTTTAGAAGTATTTTGATTACCTGAGAAGGATAAATTCTAACCCGTTGAAAAATCTTCTAAATTCACCCAAGCGTAAAGGTTATTTTCTTGCTGCTCTTTCGGCGGTGGCGGTTTCGAATGTTTATATCTTCAGCAAGGCGGCGCTGCGTGAGACTGATCTTATTACTTTCGGGTTCTTCTGGTTTCTCATGGCGTTTTCGTTTAATTTTATTTACACAGTAGCTACTCAAAAGTTAAAACTCTACTTGACCTTTACCGCAAAAGAATTAATTGTGCTGGGGGCAATTGGTGTATTCGAGATGTCGGCAGCCTACCTGTTTTTTCGGGGAGTAAATGTAATTGAAAATCCAACCATCGTCTCATTTCTGGATAATTGCACGCCTCTTTTTGTAACTGTTTTGGGAGTAATTGTATTGCGCGATAAGTTTACCCGGTTTGAGATTTTTGGGATGGTTTTAGCGATTGTCGGCGCCTTTCTGGTAAGCTATTCCGGAACGTTTACATTAAGGGGATTATTTATTTATGGATCTCAGTATGCTGTAATGGCCGCTATTTTGGCATCTATTGGTATTACACTTGCAAAAAGACAAATTAAAGCCTACGATCCTGCAATTTTATCGCTGAACCGAACCATATTTCTTGTTTCGCTGTTTCTGATCCTAATGCTTACGCTCCACAAATCATTTTCTATTTCGTTGAGGTCGTTTACATTTGTCAGCATCGGGTCGTTTGCAGGGCCTTTCTTGGCTGCTGTGCTTCAATACAATGCCTTTAAATATATTGAGGCTTCCAAAGCCATGATTATACAAAGCACCCGTAGTTTCTTTGTTCTAATGGCTTCATTGTTGTTTTTTGGGTTGTTTCCGCTTGCACACCAACTTGTAGGGGGAATAATTTCCATAACCGGGGTAATGATTATTGCCTTAGGAAGTACCTGGCTAAATTCTTGGAAGAGGAATAAATAATTGTAACCTTTCAGTCCAAGTTTAAGTTATTCGTAACGATCAGTTCATGCGTGTTTATAACGGGTACTCTTTTAGTATAAATTTCCAATTTTAATTCCTTTCTTTCCCATAATTCTCCGAATTAATTACATTTACATATCCCGGAATTTTTCGGGAAGTTGTTCTGACATATTACTACTAATCTAACCACTTCACATGAAAAATAAGTACAATGTAATTGGATATTCGTTTATAGTTGCCTTAGGCGGATTTCTCTTTGGTTTAGACACTGCCGTTATTTCGGGGGCAGAAAAATCAATCCAGCAGATATTTCAATTAACCGATTGGTGGCATGGTTTTACCGTTGCCATTGCATTAATTGGAACGGTTGTGGGAGCGCTAATTGCGGGATGGCCCTCCGAAAAGTATGGCCGAAAAAAGGTGTTAATCGCAATTGCGGTTCTTTATGGATTTTCGGCGTTGGGATGCGCGTTGGCGCCTAATTGGACGATTCTTGTTATAGCAAGGTTTCTGGGCGGTATTGGCATTGGAGCTTCCTCTGTTATTGGCCCCATGTATATTGCCGAAATTGCCCCGGCGAAAATGCGCGGCCGATTGGTAGCTCTTTTCCAATTTAACGTGGTAACGGGTATTTTGATCGCTTTTCTGTCGAATTATTTACTGGCCGGAGTGGGCGATAACTCATGGCGCTGGATGCTGGGTATCGTAGCCATACCATCGTTTGCATTTTTTGGGTTATTGTTTATAATTCCCGATAGTCCTCGCTGGCTGGTAAAATACAAGCGTACTGACGATGCCCGTAAGGTGCTGGTGCGTTGCGGACGCACCGAAGTGGAAAGCGAACTCGCCGAAATTGAAGAATCGTTGCATCTGCATTCTGTTTCTCCTGCCGAAAAACTTTTTAGTGCAAAATACTCCAAACCCATACTATATGCGGTTCTTCTGGCAGCTTTCAATCAACTGTCGGGTATAAATGCCATTATGTATTATGCTCCCCGAATTTTCGAAATGACCGGCTTAGCTGCCAACGCATCGTTATTGCAAAGCGTTATGATTGGTGCTACTAACCTTATTTTTACCATTCTGGCAATGTTTATCATCGATAAATTTGGGAGGAGGACATTGCTCATTATCGGATCATTTGGTATGGTGGTGTTTTTAGGATTGGTAGCCCGCGCCTTTTATCTCCAGAGTTTTGACAGTTCTTCGGTAATGTGGTATTTGGTAGGATATATTGCATTTTTTGCTTTTTCGCAGGGGGCCGTTATTTGGGTATTTATTTCCGAAATATTCCCCAATACCGTTCGTTCGAAAGGACAAACGCTGGGTAGTTTTACCCATTGGCTCGGAGCCGCTACAATTTCGTGGACCTTCCCGGTTGCAGCAAATAGTCCGTTAATTGGCGGAGGAAATGCCTTTATGTTCTTTAGTGTAATGATGTTGCTTCACCTAATTTTTGCCTGGAAAGTAATTCCCGAAACCAAAGGCAAATCGCTCGAAGAAATACAAAAAAGCCTGGGGATAAATTAGGCTGGATCAATCTGATAAAAAGCCCTTTCTATTTCCCGACCTTCAACTGAAGGTTTTGGAATGGAAAGGGTAATTAAAATTATATTTGTAATCCGATTGCATGAAATCAAAATCCAGAACGAAAACATCTTGCTGTCAGTTACTTTTTTAAATAGAATATTACCAATAAATCCCTGACTTTAAAAAACAACCAACGTTTTAATTCAGAAATAAATATTATAAAACCAATAAATAAATTGAAAAGATGAAAATGAAAAGCATGTTTTTATTCGTTTGCACTTTTATTTGTGCTTTAGGTTATGGACAAAAAAATACTCTGGATTTACCCATTACTTTAAAAGATGGTTATGGTCCCTTTAAAGCGGCATTGGGTGGGATTTCACCTAATGCGGAAGATGAAAATAATCCATGGAAAAAGACCTATCTTAAGGTTTCGGGGATACCAAACAACTGGACTGAAGCTAAAAATGGAGTAATAGTAATTAATATATACCAAATGGTTTACCAGAACTATCTGATTGGTAACATTTCTAAGGAGTGGTATGAATCAATACAGCAATCGTGGAATTGGACTCCAGATACTTTAGATTTATCTAAAGAGCCTATGAAAAGCGATATTGCTTTTGCTATTGGAAAAGATGAATCCGGGATAACAAAAATGGTTGTAGATGCAAATAACAACCTTAATTTTAGCGACGATGTTGTATTTACTCCGTCTGAAATTGATTATAATGAAAATTTCAACATAGATTCGTTAAGTTTAAAGAATGCCATCACTGTATCCTACGAGCGTTTGTCTGGAAATAAAATCATACAGGAAAAAACCCCGTTACTCATTGTTCACATGAATAAGTACAGCATGTATATGTGTAACTTTCCGCAATATGCAACCGCTCAACTCGAAGGAGCTGAAATTGCAATTAGTTCCGATAATTTTACTAATCCATCCTATAAATCATCCAATGTTGTCCTGATTGACGAGAGCATAAGCAACGGAATGAAAGCAAATCCTGAAAAAATAGTATCAATGGATGAATATATTATTATCAAGGGCAGTGTTTATAAGAATAAGGGAGTTAATAGGAATAGGAACTCTTTAGTATTGGAAAAAACAATTTTGTTACAAGATCAACTATATTCAACACAAGTCGGATTTAAAACTTTTCCTTTTGAAGGACTTGACGTTAAGACGAAGTCCCCCATTTCATTAAATGATTATAAGGGAAGATATCTGTTGATTGACTTTTGGGCTGTTTGGTGCGGTCCATGTATTCAGGAGCTACCAAACCTCAAGGAGTTATACGACAAAATTGATAAAACTAAAATCGATATTGTTAGCATTGTTGGAGATAGTCAGTCAGATGCATTGGAAAAAATGATAGAACAACATTCAATTACCTGGCCTCAGATCCTTTCGGACGAAACAAAAACCATTATCAATAAATATGGAGTTCGAGGCTACCCATCAACTTTACTTATTAACCCGGATGGTGTTATTATAGCAAAAGACCTGATAGGTAAGGATTTGGAGAACAAAATTAATGAATTATTATACAATAAATAAGTATCAGCAGAGAGAATGAAATTGGGTTATAATGTTTTACCGGTAAATGCGCGGATAATCACCTATTTAATTATGCAAAATAATATCGACATTAAGTGGCTTAATTGTTTCAACAATCATTTCCAAATTCTTAAAACACGAATTCGATGAAAAATTTACTACTCATTCTTTTTCTAACCTTTCCATTTGTTGCAAAATCGCAGGTGTGGGTCAATAAAGGGGCTGTTTGGCATTATCAATGGTCAGGAGTAAGCTTTGGAGGCTTTCATAAAATCGAATATGAAAAAGACACAATGATTGCCGGAAAATTGTGCAACAAGTTAACGCCATTAGACTATCGGTTCACCACCAATGAGAAGCACGAAATTGTCCCTTTGGGCAATTTTAAGATGAAAAGCCAATATACCTATGTAAATGGCGACACGGTGTTTTATTTGGTAAACAATAAGTTTTATGTCTTGTACAATTTTGGAGCTAAACCGGGGGATACATGGAATATTGGAGTCGACACCAATGCTTATAAATGCTCAAAATCGTTTGTGAAAGTGGATAGCATTGGGACGATAAACATAAATTCTAAAGCCTACCGTTGGATTTCGTTAAGTACTTTACCTAATTCCAGCATGGGGTTGCGAGGTAAAATTATCGAACGATATGGAGCGGCAGAGGATTATCTTTTCCCAACGGAACGAAATTGCAACACAAACATGGTGGTCGACTTTACTGCTTATACGTTTAGCTGTTTTCAGGACGAAAACTTCCCGTTATATAATGTTTTGAACAAAGATTGCGAGTACTTATTAAAATTAGGCGTTGAGGAAAAGAAGGCGGTTGTTGAGGTTTATCCAATACCTACCAGGGACATTCTTCATTTTCGGAATTTTGGAGATAATATTTGGGATATTAGAATCTACACCATCTCGGGCTGGGAGGTTTATGCTCAAAAAACGAAACTTACCGAACTAGATCTATCTGATTCTAAGGATGGAGTTTATTTTTTAAAAGCCGCAGATAGCGCAGGAAATGTGATATTAAAAAAGGTGATCAAAATTAAATAGGCTAAGAAACTGTTTAAATTTAAATTGAACCCACTTCGGGGTTCCAAATTTCTCGTTTAGTTTGCCTCCGGTTTTACCGGAGGTTATTCACATTAAAGTCCTTTGGACTTTTATTTGCTGAAAACACTGAAAGGGTTAAATTTTAATAACCTTAGGTGTCAACCTACTGAAAATGAAACATATTGCAGCAATCCTGAAGGGGTTAATTTTTCAAATACACTGGATAAATAAATTTAAACAGTTTCTAAGTATTAAATTGCTTTTGCACAGCATAAAATGTCGTATGTGTTTTTATATCTTTGAAAATACCAAATCATTCGCTTACTGCTAATTCCAATATCATGAAAACCTCTATTTTTGCCAAAACAGTCCTTTTCATTTTTTTCACTTTAGTAAGTTTAAAAAATTACGGGCAGGAAAACATGCTCTGTCAGGGCAATTACTGGAGCGAGGACGATGCCAATAAAATGATGAAAACGTTTGCTTCCCAATGGAATGATCGCACCTCCTGGGAAAAGCATGCCGACATTATTAAACAAGGAATTATTGAAGGCATGCAGCTCTCAAAAATGCCCAGGGAGGATGGGGATTTTAATGCGATTATCCGAAACACAAGGGTAATGGATGGGTACTTGGTCGAGAATATTGCGATTGAAAGTTTTCCGGGATTTTATATTTCTGGAAATCTTTATAGACCTATAGCTGACGAAAAGAAATATGCCGGCATTTTGCTGCCTCATGGCCATGGTCCCGATGGACGTTTTGGGAACGATATTCAAACTTTGGGAGCTGTTTTTGCCCGGATGGGAGCCGTTGTTTTTGCTTACGATATGGTAGGTTATGGCGAATCGCAACAGGTAGCCCACAAAATTCCAATCGCCCTGCTGCTTTAAACATGGAACAGCAAACGGGTACTCGAATATTTGCTTTCGCGCCCCGACGTGGATAGTAATCGAATTGGTATGACCGGAGTTTCCGGGGGAGGAACCCAAACGTTTATGTTAACTGCCATT
>Ga0316608_1000214_pt1 | contig 30522 bp, 28 predicted proteins | sample MIS2016152B_MG_FD_207673 | JGI IMG/M metagenome (GOLD analysis project Ga0316608, IMG submission 207673) | Microbial mat bacterial communities from Middle Island sinkhole, Lake Huron, Michigan, United States - MIS.2016.152B | ecosystem: Environmental > Aquatic > Freshwater > Lake > Sediment...
GTCATCAGCATGGTATGCGTCTGTTCTCACTGGTTTTAACCAGGAATGTTTATTACCCCAACCTAAAATATAATTCCAAGTATTTGTATCATTAAGATATTCTGCAACTGCAACTGCCCCATGAAAGTAAACCGCACTATCCCATTTATTATCTTCATATAGTGGGTATGATGCTTTCCAATAAGAATTTGCTAACTGCACAGCACTTATTATCTCACTGTACGGTGGTAGTATACTAATTCCTTTTTCAGAAATCTGCTTGCTTAATCTATTGTACTTACTTATTTGTGTAGGCATTTTATTTAATCCAATAGTTAGTACTATCACATACAAAAGTAAGTGAATTATTTTGAGATATTATTACTTTCCCAACTGTTCCTAATGTTCCATCTATATTACCTGAAGAACTTTTAATTGTAACAGTATTTGTTGAACTATCTGTTTTTTTAACAGTAAATGTATATCCATTATATTTAGATTCTGGTTCTAATAGATTCACTACAATATTTCCAGAAGTTGCATCTGCTAAAATAAAATCATCAGTTTCAGTAGCATTATCAGTCGCAGTAATTGCTCTGATTGTGGTATCGTTATTTCTAGTTACTGCTTCACTAGGTCTCCATGGGAGTATAAGTAATGTGTTAGCATCTATAACATAACATATAGGAGCTTGATATTGTCCTTCTGCTGATGGGATTGTTTCTGTTATTACACCAGCAGTAGTAGGAGACACATAATAATAGTCTCCAATTGTTAATCCATGTCCTGTTATAAGTGCATGTCCTACCGACATAAACTTAAAGTTATCACCATCGACAACTTTGGTAACAATGCCAATACCTAATGTATTAGGACTATTGGCTTGTGCTTTTGTCCAAGTACCAGCATTATTATATATTGCATCAAGTACGACAAAACCATGAGTAGCTTGGGTTACAGATACTTGTAAGTAAGATTCATTTATTGCTCCAGTGCTTGTTATCGCACCAGTGCTTGCTATATCACCTCTAACATCTAACGTAGATAATGCTGTTTGACTAGTAAATGATTGAAAGTTTTCCCCAAGACCAACAATTACTTTTTGGTCAGATGTTACTCGTAAGCCTTCATACGTATTTCCACCACTACTAACTTGTGTTGTTGCTTTTTGAGTACATAATACTAATGCTCCTGGCATATCTTCTGCCGTAACAACACCGTCGACACCACAAAATATATCTGCTCCAGTTCTCCATCCAGTACCAGCAGAGGCAGTCTCAGTTATACCAGCGGAAACTTTTCCAATAAATCTGAAAGCCCCGACAATATCATTTGCATTAACAGTAGTTGGAGCAGCAATAGTCCCTCTGGCTTTATACATTTTATTATAAGCGCTAAATTTACTTGTTCCAGATGCTCTAAGTATTGACATTGAGGCATCAAGACCAGTACCTGTTATAATAACCCTATCGGATAAACCTAAGTCTGTATCTCCGATTATAATTTGCTGCCCAAAAAAAGCATGTCCAGCTACTCCAAGTCCACCATCAGTTTGGATACTTCCAGTTGTGGTTGATGTTGAATCTGTTGTACTGTCTACAACTATATCATTATTAAATGTTTTTATTCCAGCTATTGTCTGAGCACCCGTTGTTAATACACCTCTAACAGTTGCACTTGCATCAGGCACGTGAACTGTTATAGAGTTTGCGGCATGTACTATGCCAAGGTCATTTGACTGAGCAGTTGTACCAAGACTTAATGTTTTATATTCATTAGCTGTAGCACCACTATTCATACCAAGAAGTTGATTAGCCGTACCTAATGCTAATTGTTTTATTATTTTACCAGTAGTAGAATCGAATAGAGCAATTGCATTATCAGTTGAAGAAGCTGGTCCTGTGACTTCTCCATCGATATTAGTTTGAACAACCGTCCAGTCAGCATCAAGATTTCCACTACCTGCCCTATCTACTATAGCAATAATTAAATCACCAACTTGACAAACAACCCCAGCATATGTACCAGCAGTAATTATTTTATAAGTCCATCCAGCACTATACGTAGTAGGTAATACAGTAATAGTACCACCAGTACCTAGTGTACCTTTAAATACCATTGCATCGCTTATTCCTAATAAATCATCTACATATTTTTTATTCGCTGCTTGATAATCAGTTGTCGGTGCAGATGAAGGAGTAAGTGGAAAACTACCGAATGTTTTTATACCATTGATTGTTTGAGCACTTTCAGTCATTACAAATGTTGCATTTGTTCCAGCATCTGGGATAGTATAAGTTCTACTTGCAGCAGGGGCAGGACTTGTTAAAGTTGTTGTATTAGTTGCACCTAAAACTATTTGACCACTTGTTTTTGAAATTATTAATGTTTTATCATTACTTATAGTTGTTTTGGAATTTAATGTTAATTCATCTAGACCTGCATCATAAACAAAAGCATTTGTTGTATCATCTTTCTTTATAGTAAAATCTTTATCTTCACTATTACTATTAAATACAACAGAGTCAACTACATTTACAGTTCCTCGTGTTGCATTTGTTGTAGATTGAAGAGTTAAATTTTCAGAAGCATCTGCTCCACCGATTATTGTCTGTCCTAATGCTTTACCTGTAATTAAATCATTTTTAATATCATTTACGGTTCTTGTTAGACCGTTAGAAAATGTTAATGGGACTTCTCTTCCTGATAATGCTGTAGTGACTGCAAGAGATGTTGGTACAGTAGCATCAGTAGAACCTAACGTTGCTGTAATAGTCTTAGCAGATCCTTTTATAAATTTACCACTGGTACCATTAAATAAAACAATAACATTATCAGTTGAAGAAGCTGGCCCTGTTACGGCTCCATCGATATTACCTTGATAAACATCCCATTTAGTATAATCAGATGCTGAGGAAGGAATTGCATTACAAACAATAGCATCCCCTATTTCAATTTTTATTGTATTGAATGTTCCTGCTGTCGATGACTTATATGTCTCTCCGACTACTGCTGGATAAGGCCATGTATTTTCAGCAATTGCGAATGCACCTTTATAACTAAATAATCCAGCAACTTTTCCAGCCACATAAGTTACTACTGCTGCTTGTGAAGGAACCTTTGTATTTGAATTTGCAGTAAGTGCTCCGTCAGTATCTAAATATGATAATGGTAATTGTTGAACATTATCAACACTACCCAAACTTACATCAGTCTTTGTTACAGTTAAAGCGTGAGTATGGGTACTAGTAGTAACTAAATTTGTAGTAGCACCTGTTACTGTCGAAGGTGTTCCGACTGCTAATCCTGTTTGTCCACTTGTAAATCCAAGTCCACTATTTGTTGCAAGTGTAACATCACCACTATTTGTATTTGAAGTATTTCCAATTACAGTTGCTTGAGCATCTGTTACATAATTCTTATTTGTACTTGCTGCAATATCTGCTGTAGTAGCATCAGCGCCTGAAGTAACTAGACCTTTAGCGTCATAAGTAATCTTTGTTTTAGTTGCTCCAGTTATAGCTACGTTAGGTACTACTGCGTCACCTTGAGTTATAAATGTAGACGTATGTGCTTCATTACCGTGACTTGAAGGAGTTCTAGCGTTTGATAGTCTAGAATCATTACCTTGTACGACTACCCCTGCTGTAGACTCGCCGTCAGTGGCTAATTCAACAATACCTTTTACAGTTGTAGAAGCATCAGGCTCATCTCCTGTATTAGTTCCAGAGGTATTCCCTAATAGTGTTACTTGAGCATCTGTTACATAATTCTTATTTGTACTTGCTGCAATATCAGCAGTGGTAGCATCAGCTCCCGAAGTTACTAAACCCTTAGAATCATAAGTGATTTTAGTTTTAGTAGCACCTGTTATAGCCACATTAGGTACTACTGCATTTGCTTGGGTTATAAAGGTAGAACTATGAGCCTCGTTACCATGGCTTGATGGTGTTCTAGCATTTGAAAGTCTTGAGTCATTACCTTGAACTACAACGCCTGCTGTAGATTCACCATCTGTTGCTAATTCAACAATACCTTTTACAGTCGTAGACGCATCAGGTTCATCCCCTGTATTAGTTCCACTTACAGCATTTAAAGATGTAATGTTTGAGTGTATATCAGTAGAATAAGTTCCTGATGGTTGTTTCCCCGCTAATGCATCAAACACTGCATTTTGACTTGGAGCTATGTTAGTAACACCATCTGCAATTGAATCTGCAACTTTTCCATCTGCATAAGAATTAGAAGTTGTATTTGTAGCATTATCACCACTGTTTGTACCAGAAGTATTTCCAATAACAGTTAATTGAGTATCTGTTACATAATTCTTATTTGTACTTGCTGCAATATCTGCTGTAGTAGCATCTGTTCCACTTGTGACTAAACCTTTTGCATCATAAGTAATCTTTGTTTTAGTTGCCCCAGTAATAGCAACATTTTCATCTACTTTACCATCTAATGCTGATTGTAAATCTGTTTGATTGGAAAGTGTTCCTGTTATATTTCCCCAAACTGCATCTTGCGAAGTAGATGCAATTGTAACCTCTGAACCAGAAGTTGTAAGAGATATATTAGACCCCTCTATTATCTTCAATGAACCACCAGTTGCTGAAAGTGTAACTGTATGTGAGGTTGCATCAGAAGAATGTGATAAAGATTGATTACCACTATTTGTCCCAGATGTATTCCCGATAACTATTGCCTGAGCATCAGTAACATAATTTTTATTTGTGCTTGATGCAATATCAGCAGTAGTAGCATCTGCACCTGCTGTCACTAAACCTTTGGCGTCATAAGTGATTTTAGTTTTAGTTGCTCCTGTTATTGCAACATTCGATGTGACCTTAGTGCCTAGTCCGGTATTTACTGCTGCGGAGGTAGGAACTGTAGAATCATCTGCCCCCAAAGTTGTTACAATAGTTTTAGCAGAATCTTTTATTACCTTACCAGTTGTACTATTAAATAAAGCAATCGCACTATCAGTAGAACTTGCAGGCCCTGTTACTGCACCATCGATATTGGTCTGTGCTACAGTCCAATCCGCATCGAGATTACCACTACCCGCCCTATCGACGATAGCGATAACTAAATCCCCAATTTGACATACTGTACCAGCATAGGTACCAGCGGTAATGACTCTATAAGTCCAACCTACGCTATATGTGGTTGGTAACGCAGTAATTGTACCACCAGTACCTAATGTACCTTTGAACACCATAGCATCTACTGAGCTTAGTAAGGCATCAACATATTCTTTTACTAATCTATTAGTAGGGTACTTTGATGTAGAAGTATCTAAAGTTGTATTTTCTTTATTTGCAACATTTTCAGGAGTAAATCCAAGTGCGTCCTGTTTCGCTGCTAACGCATCAAATACCGCATTTTGAGAAGGCGCAACTGTAGTAATTCCATTCACTATTGCGTCCGTCACTTTACCATCCGCATAAGAATTAGAGGTTGTATTTGTAGCATTGTCCCCTGTATTTGTTCCACTAACTAAATCTAGTGATGCTCTATTAGAATGAGTAATAGCGGTTCTTTCTGCATCAGAAACATATCTTTTATTTAAAGAATCAGTTATATCAGCAGTAGTAGCATCAGCTCCCGAAGTCACTAAACCCTTAGAGTCGTAAGTGACCTTAGTTTTAGTAGCACCTGTTATAGCGGTGTTTGGAACTACTGCATTTGCTTGTACTATAAAAGTAGAGGTATGAGCTTCATTACCATGGCTTGAAGGTGTGAATGTAGATGGTTTATTTAATATCTGAGCATCACCACTTACAGCATTCCAGTCTGAATTTACATTTTTTTCAGCCCCTACTTCTATTCCATCTAATTTTGTTATCTGAGTAGAAGTTGCATAACCATCCGCACTAGCAGTTGCTGCACCTAATTTAGTTTTAATGGTTGATTGTGTTTCATCCCCAGTATTTGTATTGCTTACTAAATCTAATGCTGCTCTATTAGAGTGAGTAATTGCTGTTCTTTCTGCATCACTAACAAATCGTTTATTTAAAGAATCTGAAATATTTGTAGTTGTAGTAGTATCTACGTTTGCAACATTTGATAAACCTACTTGTGTCTTAGTAACACTATGAGGGTTACTTGTAGAACTAATATGAGTTTGAATATTAGGATTCCCAGGTTCCTTTGAATCCCACCCCGCTTTTTCTGTTGTATTAGTAAATTTATTTGTAGTAGCAGCATCAGAAATATCATCTGCATCTAAAACAACTACACCTACTTCACCATTAACAGATTCAACCGGGTTAGATGCTTGCGGCCCCAATAAATCAACATATTCGTAATCTGTTTCATAGTCTAATTTTATACCTAGTTCAGTTCCTCTCCAATCATACTCTAGGCCAAACCCACGTGGACCCATGTCATCTATAATATCTAACTCTTCGGGAGCTTCCTCGGTAATATCAATATAAATCGAATCCGAGCTAATTACTTCTACGTCAATTGTTTCGCTCATTATATATCTCTTATGTTAATGATGTTGTTTGTTCAGGACTTAAAACAAAGTCCCCATTTAAGATTCTTATAACATCTTCCTCATCTACTAGACTAAATAGCTCTATATCATAATAAAGTGTGGTTTTCTCTGCGTAGTTTTTTCCCTTTGTAGGTATAGCAGAAGTTTTAGAGGGGAGAATATCAACGTAAATTATCCCAAGATTTTCTATAATAGATTGACCAGGGATTAGACAATCAAAACTCATTAAGGCTGTTTCATCATTAGCCTTAGTCTTAACCTGCCCTCTACACCCATATCCAGTTAAATCTTTTGGATCACCTTTAACGCCTGGAGTCGTGGACGGATTTCTTCTTGTAAGTTTTAATGTTTTTCTAGAACCTTTATCTACTAATAATTTATATACACCGGCTGCCATAATTATATCCTATGACAAACGGTAATTGAGGGCTTAAAGTCTATTTTATTAAGTAGACATACAAAGAGTTGGATTGATGACATTTAAAATCTCCAAAAAATAAAGGTAAATCATGTATATATTATCTTTAATTTCGAAGATTTTTTTTACTTCATTTCTATTGAATTTTTTGGAAAACTAAATATATTTTCTTAGTGTGCATATAAAAAAAAAGGCAACCCATATAGATTGCCTTTAAGATCTGCCATATTGCTATGGCAGATAGAAGTATAAAATATATTATACTAAGTTACGAACGTTAAGAGATGCGTAGTTGAACTGTCCACCGTCAACCATGATTTTTCCATAACGAGTCATAAGTGCCTTTCTGGGCGTAAAGTCCTCCGGATCGATAACGGTCGGAGACATTTGAACAGGCACATACGGAGCATAGAAATACCCGGATTGCATGAAGTTGTCACCTTTGTAACCGATAAGAGCTTTAGAGGTTGGGAAAAGAGCATCTTTATAGATGTCCATTTTCTTACCAAGTTTCCCGCAATAAACAATACCAAAGTTTCCAGTGTTATTGCTAATTCCAGATGGAGCAGCTTCAAACCCTTCAAGAGTTTCAAGTTTTGCAGAAATCTCAGGAGAAGTTACGACCCAGTTACCTACACCAAGTTTAGTGTATTTGTAGATCTTGTTCGCAAGTTGAACAATTCGATCTGCCATACCTTTAGCAGGGTTTGTGTAATTGAAGTCACGAGATACAGAAGAGTAATCATAAACTTCTTTAGTAGCTGCGCTTAACAAAAGGTCACGTAGAATCTCTCGGTCAATTTCAAGAGCAACTTCGTTAGAGAGAAGAGAAACAAGTTCTTTCTCAGCATCGATGTTGTGAATGATTCGCATGTCTTGTTCTGCTTCGTTTGACCATTTAGTTTTAAGTTTTCTTGTCTTAGCAGCAATAGGCTGAGAAAGAATTCTAAGGTCAACTTCAGGGAGGTCAGCTCGCGCTTCAAAATCACCTGCGGCATAAACAGTAATCTCGTCATTGAGTACAGTTCCACTAGGAATTGCAGTAGCAAAAGCAAGTGTTACTACACCGCTAGTTTTATCAATAGTGATAGTGTTTACGTCAACTTTATAGTCAACTTCACCTGTTCCAGTAGAACCAGGATCAGATACGGACATAAGGTAAGCACCCCAACCATTAGTAGTAACAGAGTTACCGCTTCCGAGTTGGTCAAGGAAAGTTTTGTTCTTTGCAAGGTCATCAGTAGAAAGTAATGCAGTTGCAGACAATCTATTACCAGCGATAGAAAGAGTTCTAAGGTCCAATTCAAGCTCTTCAGAAGAGTAGTATGGGTCATATACGAAGTTTTCGTATGCTTGTGGGTTAATCCCTAAGAATTCGTTACCAGCGCTAGTTCTACCTTTGTTAGTTGAGTAGAAATATCGTAGATAGAAAACAAGAGAAGAAGGTGTAGTCATAGGCTGAACACCTACGAGCTTATTAGCAACAAGAGCAGGATAAAAACGTCGTACAATCGGAAGAAGTACTCGTTCGGGTCCGGCGATATCGCCTGTTACAGTTGCTTCAGAAAGAATGCCGTTAGAAACACGGTCTTTCGAGCATTGATCAAGTTGGTTTTCAAGAAGAATAGCACATACGCTTCTTTCATACCCTTTTAGGTTACCAAGTAATGGTGCCCATTTTTTTTCGTACATTTCAGCAAGCTGACCAAACTCAGCTACTTTTTGTGATGCGTCCATAGGAAAAATCCTCCAAATATTATTATTAAATTATTCTAACCCGGCAAGAGCTTTAAGTCTGCCAAGTGCGTCTGTCTTTATTTCAACACGTTTAAAATCTTCTGTAAGAATATCATAATCTACATCAGATTCAGTTTTAAGACTCTCTCTAATTGACTTTTTAGGAGCCGCAGGAACACTTACTTTTTGTTCTTCAGTTAAAACTTTTTCTTTTTTAACTTCAGGATTCTTAATAGGTGCAACCTGTACTGGTTTTTCTTCCGGTACATTAGAAGCGGATTCAGAAATATTTGCCAATTTAGTCTTATTTTTTTGTTCTAATTCGTTAGTAAGAGTGGTTTTAACATCTTTAAGCAATTTTATGTTTTGCTGAAAAATTTCAACCATCTGGTCTTCGTCTTTTGCTTCGCTCAAAATACTTACAAAATGAGGTTTAATAGACTCAGGTAAAGTAGCAGTTAGTTGTTCTAACTTTGATTTTTTCTTAAAGTTAATGATATACTCTGCTTGTTCTTTTATAACTTTTTTAAGTTCTTTAACATCGTTCATTACAGAATTAGTGTATTCACCTTCTACAAAAGCAGGTGCTACTACTTCTTTAACTTTAGATAACATTTGAAACTCATCGCTCTCAAGAAGTTTTTCTCGAACAGAATCTTCAATTTCTTCATATAAATCTTTTACAATAGAAATTACTCGTTTTGAAGCATCTGCTTTAATTTTATTAACTTCTTCAGTAAGTTTAGAGCTGTAGTCTGATTGTAAAGAAGATTCTAGCTCATCTTCAATCTTCTCTTTCCATTCTACAAGTTTTTCTTGAAGAACTTCTTGCTCATCGTCAGAAAGAATTAAATCTTTTCCGTCTTCTGTAATCTTAGAAGAAGACTCTTTAAGAGTTGCTATTTTAGTTTCGTAATCTTTCTTTATATCCTCTATTTTCATAGAAACTAAAGAATCAATTTTAGAAACAAGTTCTTTCTCTTGTTCCTCTGTAAGAATAATATCACCTAATAGTCCTGACATTTGTTACCCCTTATATGACTTGTGAAGATTTTTAAACTTCTCTACTAATTCAGTCATTGTTTCAATAGTAGTTTCCATTTCTGATATGATGTCATCCTCAGATTCTTCTTCATCTTCTTCAGACATGTCTTCGTCAAAAGGATCTTCTTCGGAAGATATGTCATCCATATCAATTTCCTCTAAACCTTCAACGTCGTTCTCTTCTGGAAATTCTGATTCTTCCTCATAGCTAGAGAGGTCTTCAATATCATCATCCTCATCTATATCTGCACTTTCAAACAACTTTTTACTATTTTCTCCCTTAGAAGAAGCCTCTGTAAAAAATGGTTGTTGTAGAGCTTGTAATCTTTTATATGCTTCAAATTGTCTCATTATTTAATCCTTGGTGAGTTTCAATATTAATTCAAATCAAACAAAATGTCTGATGTTATTATCTTTATTTTTTATTTTTTTTTTCATTTTTTTTATTTTTTTTTGCAAACTTCTTTTGTATCGCCAATAGTACGTGATTTAGTTGGCTTCCCAATTTCACCTTTTTTACAAGGTTTCTCTGTTTTACCACTATTATCTTTAGCACCTTTTTTACAAGGACTACCTATTGCGTCTACTGATTCAGGGGTTACTGTTATCCAAGGCATCTTATTTTACTCCAAATATGTCAGCTAATGTTCTTTGTTTTAAACCGGATTTATTAAATAAATTACCATCTAAGATTTTCTCTAAAGATGATTGTTTATTTCTTTGTATAGTTTCTCCATATGTACCTTTATCCATGTTCCAAGATATAGACTCTACAAGAGAAAGCCAGGAAGAGTAGTTAGAGGGTTGTGCTACAACGTCCCAAGTAAGAAGCATAAAATCTTCTTGAACAACTTGGAATCCTTCTCTATCAGAAACTGTTGATCCACCTGCTCTTGAAGAAATACCAATGGCAACCTTATTATTAACGAGACCCATTAATAGGTCTCCTGCGGGTGTTCCTGTTAATATTTCTATTTTGCCAACAACATTATTATCTTCTATCTGAGCTTCTGTAATAAGGTGGGATACTTTGTCCAAGTGAATTTTTAAATCAGACGGATGATCTAACTCCCCAAGAAGTTTTCTAGACCTTATGTCAGGGTATAATTTATTAAGTTCTCTTTCTAAGAGGGGTGTTGGGTATTTTCTTTTATTTTTATTGCCTACCCAACCAGAACTTAAAATTCCTCGTAGTGACTTTGTTTTTCTTCCATTAACTTCAGAGTCTTCCATCAAGTAGTCAAACTCTGTAAGCATATTAAGAGGTGTGTATTGCTTATCCATAATATTTATACCCCAGATAATAGTTTAAGTCTATTAAGAGCAATTTCTTCTTTACTTTCTTTTAACAGTTGTAATTCAGATTGTTCTTTTTTGACTTGAGGTTTTTTACTTATTGGCTGAATATGTTTTTTCTTTTCGACGCTTTCTTTAATAACAACTTTTCTTTGTAAAGAATAGTAAATATTATCCAACATACCTCTCAAATCCTCAATCCGAAGTTTTTGAAATATTTTTAAAATCATATCTAAATTGTAAACTTCTGGTTGATTGGAAATATTGGAGCACATAGTAGAAGGCATTATAGCAAAGTTTTCTTCTAACGACTCTCCTTCTCCATACATTTCCAATATCTTCTTTTTTAAAATACTATAACCTTTATCGAGAGCAGTAACTTTCTCCGCTCTTGTAAGTTTATCCAAAGAAGGGTAAATAGTGTTAGTGTCAACTTCTATCTCTCCTTTTCTCTTTGCATTATCTCCAGGCTCTCCTGGTATTTCGTTAGGAGAAGATAGGGCAGCCACTATATGAGACGCTACTTTTCCAAGAGCAGATTCTACAGAATTAGAAGGTTGAGCATCACATGATTCATCATCACATTTTGTAACTTCAACTTCTACTTGCACTTCTTTCTCTTCTGTCTCATCTTCCTCTTCTTTGTCTGCATCTTCTTCTTCAATTTCTACTTTTAATTTCTTCTTTTCTTCTTTCGCTTCTTTAAGAAGAGAATTAACAAATTTGCTATTTTCTAAACTCATGTTGTTCCCCGGTTATTAATAATTATCTAAAGGAGTTGTCTCATTGGTCTCTGGGGCAGGGAGCTCTTCACCAGCAGGGGCTTCCGCACCTGGTTCTGTAACTTCTTCAGCACCTTCTTCAGGGACAACCTCTCCTTCTTCTCCCGCAGGGGACTCTTGTTCAGTATTTGATGCAACTTGTTGAGTAATATCAAAAAGATCTGTGAAAATTTCTGCAAGTCTGTCTTCTGTAAAATTACCAGATTCTCGCATATCTCTAAGTTCTTTAATTAAGTTTGCAAGCTCGTTATTTTCTTGATTTCCATTCCAAAAAATATTTTCTATAACAGTAAGAAGTGCGCTTATTATAGACATTTCTTTTTCTGCCTGTGGCTCTAATTGATCATCAGTAGGAATTTCTGCTGATTGATCTTCTTCAGGAGCTGCTCCCATGTCTTGAGCTGCATCTTGCATTTCATCTTCCCCTGATACATCTGTCGCTTCTGGTGGTAGGTCTCCAGCAGTTGTAGCATCATTTCTAGAAGCATCTGCATCTTCTGGCGCCTCTGTTAGAAGAGACCAAGTGAGCATACTTCCCTTGTTCTTAGAAATACCTTCTTCTAAAACTTTCATTTTGTCTAAAAGACCTTTTGTACCGGATATAGCCATAATAGTTTTATTTAGCATTTCTTCTAACTCTGATTCTGCTAATAAAGTAATGTTTTTATATCTCTCAAGAAACACGGGGAGTTTACTTGAATTATCAAGAGCCTCTTGTAGTCTTGCTCTAAAATCTTTATCTTTCCAAAGTTTTTTTGCAATTAAACTAGATTTCTTAAATCCAATAGTCGTATACTTCGCAACTTGAGGTGTAGTATTCTTATCAATAACTTTTTTATTTCTAAAAATTTTACCGCAACCTTTTACAAAATCAAACTTCTCATAAATAAGAGGGGTTTTATTTGTGTTCTCGAACTCAGTTATAAACTTTTTGAAAAACTCATTTTCATTTAAAGTTGAAATAACTTCTTTTGCTTTCTTTAAATTGTTAATTCTTAGTTTCTTTCCAGAGGAAATTTTAGCAACAGGAGATTTTTCTTTAAGAAGAGAATCAAGAGTATTCTTAATTCTATTATAAGGAGTAACAGTTTCTGTGATAAATCCACGGATAGATTTTGCAAGCTTTTTAACTTGGTCTTCATACTTTCCTTCGAAAAGTTGATTGACACTTTCTTTAAGTAAGTCGATATTCTTATCATCTTTAACTTTCATCTCTTCCATGTTTTCAAAAGAAACATAGTCTGAGTCCACAGAATATGTAGCATAGTAAAATTTCTTATCCACGCTCTCCATAATCAAACTTTTTGTTTCAGGGAAAGTAGCCAAAAGTTTTGCATTTTTAACCTTTGAGAAAGCCTCCTGTAAAATAAAAGTCTCTGACTGTTTTAAAATATTTATAAATTCATTATCAGAAATAGTTCGCATCTGAAATCTCCTACATATTAATTATTTTCTGTTAGTATCCCGGTATCTTCCATATAATCGACTATACCGTCTATTTCGTTCATTAGATTAAGCAAGGAATATCTATTCTCCTCTCTTATCATCTTCTCCATATTATCTTTATTTTCGAAAATATTTTTTTCATTTTTAAATTTTTCGAAGGTTTCCATGAGCTCTGCGTACCTTTTTACCCTATATTCTAGTACTTTATGCTGTGAATCATCTATATGGTTCTCTACAAGCATTGTGTCTATTTTGTTAAGAGCTACAGATTCAATCGCCATATCTCCGCCTGCGTCCCCGCCAGGAACTTCGGGAGCCTCTGCTGCTCCGCCACTTGTAAGGGCGTCCAAAGCTCCCATGTCAGTTTCAGCTCCGGGAGGAACATCCCCCGCGCCACCTTCTTCGCTTGGAGGTGGTCCTGACTCAGCCCCTCCACCAAAGAGATCTCCCATTCCGCCGCCGCCTGGGGCTCCACCCCCAGCACCGCCAGGAGCCTTATCCCCTCCGCCTTGTTGCATTTTCATAAGCTCTAACAGATTCTCCGCCTCTTCAATAGGTAGACCAAATATTACTGTTAAAATCCATATGTCAGGAAATAAGTTTGTTCCTTTTGCAGAAGAAATAGCATTAAATCTAGCAGTCATAAACTCTAAATCTGCTTGCTTTTTAATATTAGACGCGGGGGTTAGTTTTATTACAAACTCTTTTATCTTCTCTGCGGAGAACTTCTTAAGAATTAGGTGAACAATTGCTACTTTTTCAAGACCTCTCGTGTAAAATCGTCCAATTCTTTCGATCAATCTTGCAAATCTAACGTCAATAAGAGCTAGGTTTGATTTTGATAAAGAAGCGTCTTCACTAAAAAATTGTAATGGGATTTTGAGAGCAAAAAAGAACTTCTTTTTAAAATATAGAACATCATCTATTTCTCCTAAGTTGGAAGCTCCAGCTAATTGTTGAACCGTATTATTTGTTTTACCTGCAAAGGTAGGTATGAAATAATCTTCTGATATAGAAATAGGATTTACTTCATAGTTCAATTTACCAGTAGATGAATTAAAATTACTTTTTTTTCTCATGCTTTGTCGCACTAACTCGGTATACTTCATACCATCAACGGGACCTAACTCACCACAGTCAATGTTCCAAACTCTCTTTTCTGATGCTCTCGAATACCTATAAACAAGCATGGCATCTTCCATCATATTAAGATGTCTAATAGTTCTTCGAGAGGATTCGAGGATCGATTTTCCATACGGAGTAAATCTAGCGTCTTCAATTCTAAAATGAACAATCCTGAATGGTGTTATGGTTCCACCATCAGAAAATTTATCATCATCATAAATGGTTGTCCCATGGTCTTCTGATTGGTATTTTACTTTAGTGAATTTAATAATTCTATTTTTTTCTTCTATTCTTTGAATAGAAGCTGGGTCGATATAGTTCAAGTACAAAACACCTGGATCTTTTTTATTAAGAACTATTTCTTCAAATCTATTACCATACATACACATACTACGAACTTTATCCCAAGAGGTGTCATCTATCTTTAAAATTTGAAAGAATAGCTTCTCTAGCTCATCTTTCACATCTTTATGCTTGGTTTCTATTTTTGCTATGTGCCCATTGTCCCCAATTTGAATAACCTCATCTGCTAAAAGGTCTAAGGCAGCAGATACTTCGGCCGTCCCTTCCATATTCTCGAACTCTCGGTATCTTTCAATAATAGAAGTGTTAAAATTAGAGTTTAAAGAACCCTCGGCATTTGTTAAATTATTGATAGATAGCTTATCAATATTATTCTTCTCACTGTTCTCATATCCTGTCAGAACTCTATCATCTGCCCCGGTATTTATTTCAGTTCCAAAAAATCCTTTTTGATTTATATAACTCTGTAATTCTTTAAAAATAGTACCGTCAATAGAATTTTTATTCTCTGTTTGACTATTGCTTAAGTTTGTGTATGTTGGCATTTTTTATCCTAAAACAAAATATTCTGGTCTTCTAATAACTACGTCTTAACGTCTGTCCAATTCTCGTCATCTTCATCATCATATCTAAGGATAGGGATAAGTGGGGCAAACATTGAATCGGATTCATCTATCGTTAAATTATCTTTAATTTTCTTCTGAGTTTTTTCACTAAATAAATCATAGTTATCATTATAGAATGATACAATTTCTGATTCCTGGAATAACTTCCATACTTTTTCTTCTACTAATTTTTGATCATCTTTTAAAGGTCTAACACTGAAAACTGACTGTCCTAAGTCCATTAACACTTCTCTTAAATGACAATAGATGCCCAAAGCTATAACTAAGTCATCATTGGCTCCTGCCGAAGCCTTCGCCTTCCCAGTTCGATCTTCCCAAATAAAACATAATAACTCATCTATTGTTCTTTTACTATTTATTTTTACTCTATCATTTTGGAAACAATCAATTAAATCATTCACAAGAAGAGGTCTTGTTTTAGTGGAGGTTACCCAACCATAATCTCGATATGCTGCTTGCTTTCTCTTTCTTTTATAAATATGAGATGTGGGATATTTCAGTGTCTTAAATATATGAGACATCACAGCAAGTCCTGGATTATTTATCTCTATTACTAACGTAGCAAGCCCGTAGTAATACCCTACTTTTACTAATACAGTCGCATAGTCAGGCGTATCCATTTTCTTTTTATACTCGGCAACTTGTTCGTAAGTTTCTAAATCAAATACATGGAATGAGGAATAACTTTTAGAACCCGCCCCACAATCGGCAGTTATGGCGTATCTACCGCCTTCTTTTGGTTGTTTAAATATATGTAAATCATTTAAGACTTCTGTCTTTTTTGTTTCATAACTCACAATAGAGTGAGAGATAGGGTCTATTACTTTATAATTAAGAAGTTTTTCCTTATCTAAAACCGTGTCGCCTGCCACAAGCCACTTCTTACACACCTCTTGTAAGAAGATGTCTCTTGCTGTATTTTTAAATGCACCGTCTAGCCAAGCGGGATTCGTGATGTACTCGGGGACTTCCCACCAATCTACCCCAATTAAATTAAAATCTGTATTTCCTTCCTCGGTTTGAGTAAGCATATTGTAATACCACTCACCCTTGCCCATATTGCCATTTCTTGTAGATATGATAATAACTTTAGATTTGTCTGACTTAGCAATAGCATAGTAGGACCCTGCCCACATTTTCTTCATTCCCTCGATAAATGCAGCTTCATCAAAAACTAAGATGGATAGGGACCCCGAACGAGACCCCTCTTCTTTTCGAGGTAATGATTTAACAGAGGAGCCATTTCCTAACGATAATCTATGAGCATTTGTAGGCGGAACACTTCCAAAATGAGGGATTCGTCTGAACCACTCAGGTAGATTATCGTAGGTTCCTTTTAATTTCTCTAAAAAGGATTTTGAAACTTCATCATCTGTTGATATTATCTCTATAAGTTGATCTTTGAAAAATAGTAGTTTATGCAGTAGTAGAGCTTGGGTTGCTATTGAAAATCCAACCTGCCTACATTTATCAGAAATAATATACTTACTTCTCATAAACTCATAATAATAATTCTGTTGATATAAGTACGGATTGTAATTCAAAAACCCTTCGGTTTGATCTTTTATTTTAAGGTGTCTACAGAAATAAAGAATATTTTTCTTACAGAGTCTAATTTCTTCTTTTAGCCAAATCTCTGAACCAACTGGGTGAGGGTTTATAGAGACATCTAAGTCTTCTAAAGATAAATTTTGATATACTTTTTTTCGAGCTCTTTCTAAACCAAGGAAATATTCATCTTGAACTAACTCATTACAAAATTTGTGTTCTTTAGCTTTTGCGTAAAGTTTATCATAGTCTAATTGATAATAGTCAAAATAAGATATCAAATTGCGTACCCACTAGGAAATTTTTTATAAAAAAGTAAGGGTTTTACCCCTTACTTTTACCCAATTACAGGACTCTAGAAGCAGTCGCAGATGCGGTTACTGCATAAAATGCGATAACATCTGAGTCTACCATAAAAGCTGTACCTGCTTCTCGGCCTTGAGCTGCGATTCCAGAAGAAACTGCATCGTAGACATTGAGCGCAACAAAAGGTGTTACTTTTTGAGCAATAGCTTTTGCTGATTGGTCTCTTTGTCCGGTGATACCGTCTCCAGTTTCGTATGCTGCTCCGAGAGCGGGGCTTTTGGGATTAGAATAAGATCGTGCCATGGCAATTCTCCTCCATAAAATTATTTCGCTTTTAGCGTAATATTACATATTATCTTTAATAAACTTATTTTTTTTGTTTTTTTTTCTTATAACGGTTTTTTAACAGCGTTTAAAACTTGCTCGGTTAAATAAGAGTCCGTCATCATTTCTTTTGTTATGACTTTAAAAATCCAACCACGGATAACACAAAACCTTTCTGCGGCTTCGAATTTCTTTAAATTCATTCGTGTTTTTAATTGATTCTTAGGTTTAATTTCTATTAGTAAGTTCCCATTAATGAGTAAGTCAGGGTAATATCTTTTACTTTTTCCAAAAAGAACATATGGTATTACAATACACTCGGCTTCCCATCTTTTTACAAGTGGGCAATTGTCTAGCCATTGATATACTTTTAATTCCCAGGAAGACTTAAACTTACATAGTTTAGATGCTTTGGGGCTTCTGTACACACCTTGGAGCCAATTATTTTTTTGTGTTACTTGGAGTACTTTTCCTTCCATGATTATTCTTGATTTTTCTTTATCTTATCCATTACCGAGTTTGCGGGAGTATCTTCATCAAAGATATCCAAACCAATAGAGGAGAAATCAGTGGACGTATTCTTAACAGGTGCGTTTTCTGCAACAATCTTAGCTAGTTGTACTAATTTGTCAGAACTAGTCTGTATGGCCTTCTGAGCCTCTGTGAGAGCTGTAAACATAGCCGCTCCCTTCTTATCAGAAGTTCTAACTATGTTTTGAATATTTTGAAAGTTTAAAACGGCTCTCTTTCTATCTTCCATTAGAAGTTCATAAACTCTTTTAACAACATCATTAGACTCAAAGGTTTTCGGTAAGGAGAAGTCCCCGACAATATCTTCAAAACTCATATTAGCATCTATGCTGTGAAACTCCCCGTCATCGTCATCAATAAGAGCTGGTTTAATCAAATCTGTTCTTCTCATGTGGTGCTACCTTATAATTTTAAATGTTTATTACTTTTGAACTCGTTTATCGTTGGATGTATCTCTTGTATTTTCAATGCAAGTTTCTTTACTTTTTTATCTAAGGTAATATTTTCAGGCTTTAGAATATTATCACCATAAATAAAGCAGCTATAGTACTCTATGTTCTTATGTTCTTTTTTCGCCCCATCTACGTGAAAGGAGTAGCTTTTTTCTCTCCCATGCAGTACAACAGCAAACCATCCTAACTCTTGGATAACGCCTTCAACCTCAATTTTCTCTTTTGGAATAGATAAACCATATTTCGAGTGAATCCAATCATAATTGTTCTTTATATAATCTTCTAGAGAATCACCAATCTTAGCGTCTGTAAAAAGCTCTAGCCTATTATTTGCCCACATTTTTTTTACAATAGACTTATTTTCCTGAGAAACAGAAACCTTTTCAATATACTCATTTAATAACATAGAATCCCTCATAAAAGAGGATGTTTGCCATGTATATAATACTTATGGAACAAAACAGAACTATCCTCTATTTCTTTTAAAACTTTTCGAATATAAGAATGAGTTACACCAAAACTTTTAGTATAATTAATAAATTCCTTTTTATTAAAACTATTAGCCTGAATTCCTATATACCTCTTAAGTAACTTTATTATTTTCAATTTTTTTGGAACAGAATGGAATAAGCAATACTCTAGATACTTGAAAAACTCAGGTATATCATGAGCATCCAGGCAAGACAGGATAACGTCCCAATCCGAAGTTTTTGCATGTTGCATATCCTGGATAGTGGTGGTCTCTGAGAAATAATTTCTTTTTTTATATTTACTTTCTTTTAAAGTTATGAATAATAGGTGCTTTTTTACTACATTTGAGAAGAACTTATGAGCAAGATTTGATTTGTGTTTCCATTTTATTGGGTCGAAACTTTCTATTGCTTTTAAACAGGCGCAAGCAGCCTCCCCTTGTAAATCCTCTAGTGCAGCGAATCTCCAAAACCGATATAAGTTTATAATAGCGTTTATAATAAGCTGAATATCTACCATTGCCAAATTTCTATACGTAATATCCCCTGTTATCTTATACTGAGCAAGAAGATTTTCTACCTTCCGACTATCGAAATAATTTTTACTTCTTACTTTTTCATCCATGCGTTAATTCCTTATAGTATTAAACTACGTTATGTGTGGCTAATAAAGAATGCCAAGGATTCCGATATTGTTTTGTTGCTGATATTATCATTAAGCTTATCTTCGCTATTCTCCGTATCTTCTATATTTTTCTCAAGTTCCTCAATGCTCCCATTTACACCTGGGTATGAGTATTTTATAAAATGTCTTTGCACTTTATTTTTAGCACCGGATAGATTATTAATTATAGATAATTGAAATGGCTTACCTTTAACCTGAATTGTGAAGTTATTTATTTTTTTTAATAGCTCATGTGCTTTATCTTCTGTATCAATACCTAATTCTTTGATAATTTTAAAAATACCTACGACCTCTGCTCCAGACCTGAAATAGTTATCGATTAAATTATCTTTTTCATAATCTTTCGACTTTATCTCCTCTCCTATACTTACCGTTATCGTATATATTCTTTCTTGTTTTTCTTGTAACTGTTCTAGTAAACTTTTAAAAAATTTCATAATTTAATCCTCTTCTGTCCAATTTGCGCAACAATTTTCTACGGGAAGCTCTTTAAAAGCTCCCTCACATGTACATTTTGTTTCATTAAGATACAGACAATTCTGACAACACCATTCTTCTCTTGGGTGATAAGTAACATCAAACAATTGGTCTATATCTTTCAAGACGGACAAATCCTGCCCGTCTTCTCTATTATACTTTAAAATAAACTGATTTTTCCCACGAGAAATACTTTTTATAGGGTATGGGAGATAAAAGTTTTCTATAAAATCATTAAGGTGTCTATAAAAAGAGTAAGTCTCATCTAAGAAATAATCTTGAAAAGCACATATGAAAAAATACTGAGTGATGTTGTCTGCACTTACTACGTGCTTTATTTTAACACCTACTTGAAGAACTTTCATTCTTGACCTGTTACCGTTTCAGAAAATTTATTATCTTCTGCTTTTATTTTGTCTATGAACTTCTTATAATCAGACAAAGTAGTTAGCATTCCATCTGGAATAACATCTCGACCATTAAAAATATGATCCTCAACTATTGTCTCGAAATCTGACAAATCTAACTCATCGAAAAAAGATATTAAGTTATTATACCTATAAAAATCAGATTCAGTAAAGTTTACAACTTTCCCCTGTAGTTTGAAAAAGTGAGTAAGACATACATATAGCTGGCTATCTGTATTTTTCTCCATTATATATCCAATAATTCATCCGAATTTATATTTGATACTTTTTTAGATTTATTTTCTTTTTTTAGGCCTTTGATTTGGTCTTGTACCTCTTTTAGTCTTTGACCAAGTAAAGTATCGGGGAGCGGTAGTCCATTTATTAAAATATAACAAGCATCTTGCCCATCCTCGCAGTCTGACTCTGCAACGATTTTAAAGTAAGGCACCCACATATTTAATTTCTCCAATACAGAGATTGTTATAGGTTTTTTTGTTTTAAAAAGAACAATTGCTTTTTTACCCTTAGATAAATCGAAATCTATAGATAAGCTATCGGGACCATTCTTTAGACTTAGTTCAAATATATTTAGAAATCCATGGTATTGTTTGTCTGGATATACAATTCTTTTAAACTCTTCTTTGTCTAAAGATTTTAAACCATTTAACTTGGGATTACCTCTGAAGCTATCGAAATCGAACATTTTAATGCAAGCATCTACAATCTTGCTATTTACATCATACCATGTGAAGCCACCACCTTTCCCAAGATGCTTCTGATAATCATCATTATTCACTATAACAGCAGTTATTAAACCATTCTCAATGTAATCTGTATTTATTTTTTGTAACAAAGCCAATGCATTTGAGCACGACGGATTGCCCTCTAGAGATAAAGGAAGAATCATTGTTGTTTTAACAGTAATGTTCATCTGCAATAAGATGTCTATAATGAAAGGTAACGATCCAGACCCTGTTCCACCGCCAAGACCCGCAAAAATATTAACTTCATCTACTTCTGTGTCATCCAATAGAACTTGTTTCAAAAAATCTTGAACCTTATCCCTTACCTCAGAGAAAATCTCAACTGTTTTTTTGGGATTCCTACCTGACCCTTCACCCTTTCCTACTACTAATTTAATAGCAGAGGGTTCGGTTATCTTATTAAGATCGTCCTTTGCAGTATTTAAAAGTATCAATTTATATTTTCTACGAGTTTTGTTAAAATATTGTACCGCGACGTTACAACCTGACTCACCTAATCCAATAATGGCTTCCATATATATTCCTTATCAAAAGACGCACTTTCTAGTGCGTCTTCATCTTTTTTAATTACGATATTAGTCGAATAAGTTTAAATAATCTAAAACATTGTCTGATTTTTTTGATTCTACTAAGGATGCTTCAATATCCAGTATAACAGAGCTCAGTTGAACGTTATTGAGGTCTCTCTTTCTACTAGCGTCAAAAAGCTGTGAGATTACCTTTTTGATAGACAAAAGGTCAGGAAAAACACTGGCATATAAGCTATTTATCGCTCGTAAATATGCCCTACAAAAATCCTCAAAAAATTGTTTATTTGAAAAATTTAGATTTTTTGAGTTCATAGCTTTTTTACTTTTAAAAAAACTATCTAGCTTCTTTTTATTTAATCCAAAAGAATCTACGTCTGTTGCAAGTATTTCACGCACAGCGTCGCCCATTTGTATAACATAGGTTCCTTCCGAATTTTTAGATATTTGCGTTATACTAACTGTATCTAAAGCTTCATCCTCTAGTAATTTAGCAACCCTTAGAAAAAAACTACCGATCTTATTTTGTTTTTTATCTACTATTAGCTTATATAACTCCATTGTATCACTTGCATAAATAGATTGTATAAAGCTAGATAGAGTCATATTTATCTGTGCAACACCCTCTCCTCCAGTTGCTTTTATTTTCTTTAAAAATGCATCACTAATTATTGTGCATACATTATTAGGAGACATGGATTTATTCTTATCATCGTATGCATTAGAAAATGGCTTTACATTTATAGAATCTAGAAAAGCTGCGAATACTTCTCTAGACACCTTACTTCCAGAAAATATCATATCCTTTATAGAGGAATTAGTAATCGTTTGACCTTTAGTATTTATAATTCTGTATTTATCCACAAACTTCATTATTGCATAGACTAAGGGAGATCTAGAATCCACATTGATATCTCTGGTGGAGATGTCATATTTTTTTATCTGCGAAGTAAAGTCTTTAGCTTTTTTTTGTAACGTTGTATCGTTTAAGTAACTAAGAAAAGTTTCATTTTTAGATATTGACTTTTTAGAAATATAATTTGCTCTCTGAAGACTCGGTTGAAGCTTTGACTGTTCTTCTACACTGCTATTGTATATATTCACAAATTCTGTAAACATTTTATTTAAGGTAGAGTAAGGAAGCCCATACATTATATAGAAAGAATAAGAAGCGAACCACTCTTCTAAACTTACAAGACTTATAGCATCCTTTGATAAAATGGAGCTATATTTTTGTGTATCTCCAATGATATCCCGAGCGCCATTTATAATACCTTTTATTTGTGCATCTGTTAGTATCAAGTTTCGATGCTGTGAACTAGGTACCATGCCTTTTTGAGTTTTATATATAACCGGGACGGCTCCCACTGCCGCATCAGCAGTTAGAGGAAGGGGCATCTCTAGAAGGATTGCGTCGTCCTGAGATATAGAGAGGTCTTCTGAAAGAACATTATCCTTTATAACTTTTCTTATCTGTTTAAATAGATTTTCTATATCCAATTCTTGATTCATGCTCTTTACTGTTTGGAAAGAATTACCACTTTCAGAAAGAAAGTTTCTTAGGACTCCCTCACAGTAATCAACATCTGACAGTAAAGTAGATTGAATTCTATTGTAAATCTTATTTACTCTGTCTCTCTGATACTCAGAGGAATTATCTAATTCTTCCGCATCATCTTCAGGTGTCAGTACATCTACTAGGTCTGAATCTGTTGTTATCATTGGATCTTTAATTTTTAAACAAGTAGACAATAGTACAGAATATGTATTACTAACGCGAGAATACTTATATAGACCATCTCCCTCTTTATTTTTAGTAATATAAGTGTCCAATAAAGACCTGAGCTTTTGAAAATACTTTTTAATATTTTCTTCTTTGAAAATAAAATCCTCATCCTCTATTGCCATAATCCTAGATTTTTTTGCAGACTGCTCTTTAATTAACATCTCTACTGGTAGTAAAGAACCTAGGTGTGACATATAAGACTCAAAGTATTGAGAAAGATCTGTTTTTTTCCTCTCTCCAATAAAGTCATTATAAAAATTTAAAACAGAGTTAATTTCTGCTACCGGGTTAGTTATTATAAGACCTGCTTCAACTTGCCCATCATTTTTATTGTCATTTATACTTCTATACTTATTAAAGTTATAGACATTCCCCCAACCACCCTTCGAAGTTCCATCATAGTAGAAAAATGAAGAATCTCTAATTTCTAATGGTAGAAAATAACTTCCTTCCGCAGTCTTTAATGTTTCAACCGTATCTATAGCATAAATAGCAGTGTATGTTTTACCTTCATACGTAACCTTTGGAGGATTCCCAGCAACACCTAAATCACTATATTTTACCATTATAGCGCCAGCCTGCGTAAATCCATCACTAAGCTTTATCGAAGTATCAGTATATTTGTCATTTAAAACCATATTAGCATATTGCAGCTTTCCGTTATACTGAAGATGGTCTACCTGATTATTATCCCCATCTATTATCCTACTTAGACCACTTTCACCCTTTTTTACTAACTTTGGCATATAAGAGTAATGAGGTAATTGATAATAGTGAAAATAGTTAATTATGTTGTCTATATTATCAACAGAGATTTTATATGAACCATCTCTCCCTTGTATTTCTATAACGTCGCTGCCTTCAAACAGGCTGGTTAGATATTCTGCTGCTTCTTTTGGTTGTTTTATAACATCATCAGGATACAGCACATGATAAAGAGTTTCCGGAAGAACTTCCTCGTCCTTAGTATATGTAAGTTCCTTACCATTTTTTTTAATAATATTTAAGCTTTTTGATATTTTACCGCCTAATAGCCTTTTGTGCATAAAAGCATAGAATAATATCTCGTTTATTACTTGTGCAAAAACAAAAGCATTATACTGAAGATCTACTTTATCTATATTTTTCTTTTCTTGTTCTGATATATTATTGAATATATCTACTATTCTTTGATCTCGTCCTATGACTATATTCTCTACTTCAGTGTCCTCTAATTGTTTTATAAAAGGATCTAAAGAATAGTTCAGTATATCTTGGAAATTTTTATGACCTATTATATTCCCTTCATAAAATTGATTAAAAAGTGTTGATATTTCCTCTCTATTTTGACTTCTAACTCCATATGACGCCCTCTGCTCTTTTGTTTTTATTACAAGAGGCAGACTAATATTTAAAATAGGGTTACCTTCCTCATCAAAGTCTGTTTCTTCAATAGCAACATCAGGAAGAGGTTTGTAGGAATGTATAAAGGGAAGAAGTATTACCAGTATTTTTTTCTTCGCTTCATCATTTAAAGTAGAGGAAAATTTAGGTTGAAGAACTTGATTAATCCATTCGAAAATACCATGCTCATTTTGTGGTGTGTGTTTCGCATTACTTAATTCACTGATGCCTAGTAATTTTTTCACTATAAGAGCAAGGGACATAACATCACAAGGGGGTTGCCCATAAGACATGTAATATCTCTTAGCATCATCTCTCGCAGCCACACCCACTATGTTTTTTGGGTCGCTATATCTTGAGTCAGCACTCTTCGCCTCTTGTAGATCACATTTCTTTATAACTTCAGATGCAATGTCTAATAAATAAGCCATATTATTTTTCCTTTTTCTTAGTCTTCCCAAGCAAATAAAAAGACCACTCTTTATCTTCTAAACTTTTTACATTGTGTGGCATGTCCGTCTCATACCTTAGAAAATTTAAAAAATCTTCTTTTGTATATAACGAAAATAGATGCATTCTACTAGCCTCTACTTCATAATACGGAACCTCTATAACTTGCTCGCTGTCCTTATGCTCATAAAATGCTTTACACTTTATCACATCTTTTTTATCGAATCTTATATCAAATAATTTAAAAAACTTTTTAATTTCAGAACTTTTTATAGTTCCCTCTTTGTCTTGAACTTTAATAGAAAAAGGAGATGGCTCTTCTACATTCTTAAATCGTAGCTTTAAAAATTCATTTAAAATCATACTTCTTCTTTGTGTGGTAAATAACTTCTTATATCTGTATTTGAGCTACTTAAAAATCGAACCCATCTTACATTTCCATTCTCAATGTACCCAATATTACTGTCTTGAATAATAAAAGAACCTTCTTTAATATCCCTAAACTTTTCATCCATTATTTTTACTAATTTAGTGAAATTAGTAAAACTATAGAACTTCTTATCTAATAACCTATTTTTCAGATAATCATCCATAAACCTGTAAAACTTTCTCCGAATAACTTCCTCATCTTGGTTATTCTCGGCAATTAATTTCTTGTAAAGTTGTTTCTTAAAATTCAAAAACGGTTCTGTCTTTATGATTATTTCATAGGAAGTAGCTATCAATTTTTAATCCTTATCTTGAACACTTTCCCCTTTGTCTAATTCTTTGCGAAAGTCTTCTTTGTATGTATATTCTAACGCTTCGTATACACTATCCCGATAAGAGCTTATCTGTCTGTTTCTTTCTTTTACAAACGCTTCACCTTCTTTATTGCTAAGAAAGTTCCAAGGATTAGTTTTTACGTCTTCTATAAATACGCTGTCTTTTATCATTTTTTAGTTCTCCAATTTATATTTGTTAAATAAATCTGTAATTATCGTCCTGAATAGGCTCTAATCCAAGTTTATCAAACATGATGTCCTCTACTGTGCTATCTATCTCTTCTAGGTACTCTGATTCCACTGTTTTTTTTATACTTTTTTCCTGGTCTCGCATAAACTTAGGTTTATTTCCAACAAACTCAGGGATATGTGATTTCTTATTAGGGTCCGTATTTTTAATGAAGTTATCTATACCTAGTAAAATATACTTAATATCTTCTTCCGAAAAATTATAGTCCCTTCTCAACTCCTCAGACAACGTATCTGGGGAATAAGTGGGAGATTTTGAGAAACGTATAATATTATTGAAAGTATCCATCACTTTATCATGAATCTTTTTAAAATTTGCATCTTTGTTAGAGAGTTCAGTAAAATGTTTTGGAGATTTCATGGTGTCGATCTCATTGTCTGCTACATAATTTTTTACAATAGATTTAAAATAATCAATAACAGAAACAGACCTTGCAAAAACATCTTTTAATAGCTCTAAGTTTTCAACCTCGGCAGGTGTGTTGTTTTCACTTGACGGTATATTATTTTGAATTTCCTCATCTGGTGCGTCATCTTCAAATGGGTCTTTTCCTGTCTTAGACTCTATGGCATCCGCTTCCTTTTCTATCTTCTGTTCTTCTTGATCATTTGATGCTTCAAGACTTGCTAGTTTCTCTATGGTTGCTGATAGTTCTTCTTGTTTCTCTTCAACCGGTTTATTATCTATGGAGTTCGGATTAGAAGATTCTTTTAAAAAGTTTTGTTCAAACTCTTTCTTAAAATTAGAAACATATTCATCGAATAAATTTAAAAGAACGCCTTTTACTTGCCCTGTCTTATGTGTTTTTATATAGGCTTCTGACCAATATCTAAAAAGAGATAGACTTCTAATAATAGAGTAGGCCGCTGATACTTCGGGGGATGTGTCTTCTTTTAAGATATTGGAAGATTTTAAATATGTACTACATAGTATATCATCTAAATTTGCCATTATTTTACATCCTCGATTTGTTTTCTAATAGAATCAAATAAAATATTAAGCTCATTATATAAGTTTTTAGCACTCTCAGTAGATAATACAAAAGATTTCTCTCCTAAATTTAAGTTCTCTAGATACTTCTGGATAATCTGATCAATACATTCATTTATAACTTTTTTTAATTTAACTTTATATCCGATGTCAGAGAATAGACCCTCTTGCAGAGTATCTTCCATTGTCATGCCAACTGAGTATGACTCTAGTAAAAATTTCTCTTCTGATATTAAACCATTTTTAAAATCAGATACTAGTTTATTCTTCTTGTATATAGTTTCTAGCATCGTTTATATATTCCCCCTGAACACGTGGTTTCCGTGATGATTTATACTGCTTAGTAGCGTCAGTAGTAGAGTCAGATACTGTTTCTGTCGGAGTCTCAGGTGGCTGACCGACCGGTGGTTGGTCTACCTGTGTCGTAGTCGCCGGTGTCTGAGTTGTCAAAGGAGCACCTTTACCACTGAGTATTGTGTCCAACTCTCTTTGTTGTGTTAGATATAACTGTTTATTTCTTGCGAAGTCGTCTTTTATTTGAGCGTTTTGTTCTGGGTCTATTTGACTCTGTATTTGGTTGTTAGGAGATAATTTTGTTCCGTATCTCGCAAAATAAATAACTTTGCCTTTCTCTGGATCGTTTGTTTTGCTTATCTTTGCAAAAAAAGCATATAATTTAGTAAGTCTAGGATCTCCACTTTTAATAGCCTGTACCGTAGGGGCGAACGATTGCTGACCTATCTTAGACTTCATAGGTCCCGCTTCTAATTTTTGTAAAATTGCATTTCTTGATTTCTGATCATCTCTTAGTTTCAGCTTTTCAGAAACAAGTTTTAAGTAATTCTGGGAACTTGACTCATATGATTTATTAATAGCCTGGTTATATTCGGACTCTATTTTTGATATGGCTTGGGTTTGTCTTTTGACTACATCATTCTTCATAGCGTCCGTTGCACCAGTCATAACTCTATTTCCAAGGTCCCCTATCCTATCTAGAAGACCCTCATTAATAAGGTCCTGTTCCGACACCCCTATCGCTATACATTCTTTTAAAATTTCAGTTCGGGATAGTTTATTTGCTCTTATTTTTTTGAATAGTATAGTTTTCTTTTGTTCTTTCTCTAGTAATTCTTCTATATATGACATATTGAAATCCTTTTATTGGCATAGAATATAAGAATTATCTTTATTTTATTTATTTTTTTCGCATAAATTAAGAATTGTAGAAGATATTTGTGACTTTAACGGGAGCCACATCTATCTTTAACTGACGATAAGCTTCGAGAGCGTGAAATCCGGATAATGCTTGAAACTTTATCTTCCTTGACCTAATTCCAAACTCCATAGCTAATATATCCGACTGTTGCCATAAAACAGGCTTTTCAAAAGTTTCTTTTTTCTCTATTTTATAAACATACTCTTTAATTTTTTTATGGTCATATTTTGTAAAGTTTCCAAGTTTAAACTTCTCATTGTAGTTGTTGATTTCTTCAATAGGCACCTCTGCATCCAATAGAAACTTATCTTTACCATTTTTAAATGGTAAAATTTTGATTAAGTTCTCATACTCTTCTTTTTCTTTTGTTGGAGCAAATAATGTTAAGTTTTCCTTGAAATCGAATATCAGGTCTTTATTGATTGGCACATCATTTGGAGTATAGAAGCAAATTGTATTCTTATTCAAAATCCCTGCCAAGCAGAATAACAAGCTAATATTACAAATAACATGTTTAGAGTTTCTAACTAATTCTATAAGAGTGAGAACATTCATATCTTCACTTATAAGGCGAGTAGCCCCGTCGATTATACTTGTGTTTATCTCTATTATTTTATACTTTTTTAAGTCATCTTTACTGTATTTATTAATAACTTCATCAAATATAAGTTTATCTATTGTTTTTCGTTCATTTCTACCTTGCAGTTGCACCAGAATATACTCGCCAACTATGTCATTGTTCTGTAAGAATCTATTTACATTATCTTTTTTAGAGGAAGTGTCTGGTAGATAGTAAACAGGTTTTTCATGCTGAATTTGAAGTCTTGTTAAAAAGAAAAAGTAATTATTAAACCTGTAGTCATTTTTAACGACGGTGTCTTTATACTGGATCAAAGGTACTTTATCATATTTAATAAATTTTCTAATATATGACACTTGTTGCTGTATTGCTCCTACATTTAATGCTATTACATCTTTCTCTTTTACCCATACGTTAGATAAAAGATGATATTTTTCTATGATGTCAGTGCAAGCATCTAAGTACTCATTCATATAAGAGGTTGTATTAAACGCAGGTTGATAAGGGCTAAGAACTGCTAAATGAATTATTTTTTCTGGATTTCTTTCTTTATATACCTTAAGGCAAGAGATGAATACAATTAAATCATCTAATCCATATGGAAAAATATAGAGCTCTTTATTAGACCTGTTATCAATTTTATTTAATTGTACCATTTTTATTGCCCTTACTCAGTATAACAAATAGTATAGACATCTTTATCCGCCATAGTTATATTTGCATATTCTACTAATGTTGGTAAAGTAGTTTTAATCATATCCATGTCTATTGTCTTCTGCTTTATGTAAGATGTTTTATTGTATTTGCTGAACTTATCTATAATAATAAACTTTTTATTTTTATATTTTTCTAGGTCTTTGAAGCTATCTAACCAAGATAGAGTATTGCTCATAAATACTGTATCTACATCTTCTGGTAGCTCATTACTGTCTGTTATCAAAGTATAATTATTTGGTATATTAAAAGACCCCGGATATTTATCATATCCATACATTTTTTCAAAAGTTTTACTCAAAGCAATATTGAATACTCCCATGCCAACTCCAAAATCCAATACAGTTTTTCCAAAAATGTCCTTTTTCTCTGAAAGAAGGGCAAGAACATTTGGTAAAAAAGAAATAGATTCAGGCTCGTAGCTATGATGCCTTTTCCAAAATCTTTCTATGTTTTTTTCAGGATAAGGGAACACTTTCTCTATTCTAAGAGCAGCCTCTACTACTTCATCCGCAGGAAGAGAGTATAAGCACTCCACATTTTTTTGCTCTTTTTCGCATTGAGTCTCGCTTACCATCATAACACAAGGCTGGCATTTCATACCTTTTGTAACAATAGCAATTGGATTATTCCAAGG
>Ga0316608_1000215_pt1 | contig 30469 bp, 20 predicted proteins | sample MIS2016152B_MG_FD_207673 | JGI IMG/M metagenome (GOLD analysis project Ga0316608, IMG submission 207673) | Microbial mat bacterial communities from Middle Island sinkhole, Lake Huron, Michigan, United States - MIS.2016.152B | ecosystem: Environmental > Aquatic > Freshwater > Lake > Sediment...
AATTGAATCATGCCGATTGGAACACATGGACAGGTGATGAATTTTCATTTTACGAAAATCCGCTTTTTAATTCGAATGCAGATTTAAATTTACAGCCTTGTTCTCCTTCAATTGCTCATGCTGTGCCATTAGTTGATGTTAATGAAGATATTACAGGTTGTACAAGACACCAACTTTATCCTACAATAGGTGCTTACGAATATGAAATGATTCAGTCCAGTGAACTTCAACAAACTATTGAAAAAAGTGTCCAAGAATGTTTTAGTTGGAATAATGGAAATGGCTGTAAAAGAATAATTTTTATGAAAGAAGGGGATGTTCTTCCAGAAAATCCAATTCCACAAAACGGACATACATATTTATCAGATAACATTTTTCAAACAGGAGAACAAATTGGTGAAACAGGTTGGTTTTGTATTGAAAATGGAGATTTATATGGAAGTAGCTGTATAGACAATTTGCCTGATTGGCAAATATATACAATAATGGTTTGTGAGTATTTCGGTAGTCCGGGAAATGAAGTTTATTTAACAGAATTCGCAAACAATAATCCTATATTAATTTATTCATCAACAAATATCAAGAATATAGAAAATTACGATTTATCATTATTTCCAAATCCAACGTCCGGAAAATTTACAATAAAATCATCACAAAATATTGAAAATATAGAAATAAAAGATTTGACCGGAAGAGTAATTCAAAAGATTGAGAGCAAAAATATTTCAGAAAATGAAATAGATTTGTCAGATTTTGTTAACGGTATTTATTTTGTGAAAACTTATTCAGAAGGTAAAGTTTTTGTTTCCAAGATTATTAAGAAGTAATTTCTAACCAAAAATTTATTAACATCGTGAAATTTAATAAACTACGCTTTGAGGTGAAAACACCTCAAAGGTGCAGTTGTGCTCTTGATGTTGGTCTAGTATTAATATACTTTCGGAAGTTTTTTCAATTATTTAAAATTTTTCTAGATTTTCATCTTTCTTATCTTTGTTATCTTTTTTTGGCTTTTTTATTAGCATAACAAGTACAACTATAAATGCAACTGCTGCAAGACCTTCGAGCGAAAGTAAAAATTTTCCGATAATTTGCATAAATTATATTTTTTTATAAGATTAATTTAGATGTTTTGAAATCAGAATAATCACAAAACTAAGAACAAAAATTTACAAATCGTGTCCACAATACGACAAATTAAAACTTTTGTTACAAATTGGGAAATCTGAAATTTCGTTATTTCTTACAGCCAAAGCTAAAGCTAGCCAATTATGAAATGACGGGTCTTTAATCTTGTAAATCAACAATTCACCTTTTTCGTCTGTAATTGCAGCATGACAAATTTCGCCTCTCCAACCTTCTGTTAATGAAATTGCAAACGAATTTGGTGTTAACTTTTCAATAAATTTATTTTCAACTCCAACTTCAGGAATTTCATTCAATAGTTTTCGGATATATGCAATTGATTGTCTGATTTCCAATTTTCTGATTTGTGCTCGTGAATAAACATCTCCATGATTTTTAATAATTGGCTCGTGATTTAATTCTGAAAACAATCCAAATGGATGAGATTTACGAATATCCCTACTTAAACCATTCATTCTGCCTGATATACCAACTGTGCCTATTGACAATAATTGTTCAAAATTCAATGCTCCTGTTCTCTCAAAACGTGATAATGCACTTGGAAGTTTAAAAAGTTGAGTATTCATTTCCTCAAAATCTTTTTCAAAATCATGTAAAATTTCTAAAAGTCTAATTGACAATACTTTGGTAAATGGAAATTGGTTTTTCCCAATTCTAATAAGACTTTTTGCCAGACGATTTCCACACCATTCCTGAAAAAAATTGATAATTGGAGTTCGCAATCTTCCAAAAACCGAACTTCCTAGTTGGTAGGCAATATCGGTACAAATAGCACTTAAATCGCCTGTGTGAATTGCTATTCGTTCTATTTCCAAAGCTAAAGTTCTTGTAAAATTAATATCTCTGCTGCATTTGAAATCCGCTAAAGTTTCAAAGAGGTAAGCAAAAGCTGAAGTATGACCTATAACAGTATCTCCTGCAATATTTTCGGCTAAAGTTGTGCGTTGTAATAATTTCTTTTTTTCGAGAAAAAGGTGTTCAATTCCACGATGTTGAAAGCCAAGTTGAATTTCGAGGTGTAAAATTTGTTCTCCATTGCAAATGAATCTGAAATGACCGGGTTCAATCACACCAGCATGAACAGGACCAACACCAACTTCGTGTAATTCTTCACTATCAATATCAAAAAAAGGATAATTTTCGATTGCTTTTGATTTATCGGCTCTATTAAATGAAAATCTGACAGGTTTTAACCAAGGGTGGTCTGAATATTTTATTCCGAAATTTTCGTGAATTTCGCGTTCAAATTTTTCGAATGCAAAATTCTTAGCAGTGAATGAATTGTAAACGTAATTTTTATTTACAATAGTTGACGAAATATAAATATTATGTTCAAAATCATCAGCAATACAGCATATTAACTTAATATTATTAAGATTCTTATATCCGAAATAAATTACACAATGCCTTTGAGGATTATTTTCGATAAACTCAATATTTTGATTAAGAAAATGATTATAACCACTTTCGGGAATATCAGAAATATTTATTTTTTCATGATTTGATATTTTTATATAATTCATTTTGCTAAATTTAAAATTTATTTTGGCATCGCACTCACAACATCATTTAATAAATTTACAAAAACTTGTGGAGGATTTAAACCTAGCCAAATTGCGGTAAAAAGAAAAATAAATTGTGATATTGATTCTAATCTGCTGAATTTTTGGATTTTAGTTTGATCAAAATTTGGAATATCCAAAAAAAGTATTTTCATTACATTTTTTGAAAAAGACCAAATTATTATGGTAAGTAATCCAAGTACAAAAATCAAAATCAATATATTATGACTTTGAAAAAGTGCTTTGAAAATATATAATTCGCTGATAAACATACCAGAAGGTGGCATTGCAGTTGCACTAATAAACCCGAGTAAAAGTACAACTGCTCCTATTGGGTTGTATTTAAAATAGTTACCTGTTTGTCTAATATTTTTTGTTCTGAAAACAGCATAAATCTGACTAAACTGAAAAAACAAACTGGATTTTACAAAAGAATGTAATATAATATGCAGTATTGCACCATAATAACCAATTCCTCCGGCAGCAATTCCAAGCATTACAAGTCCCATGTGCTCAATTCCTGAATAAGCAAACATTCGTTTTATATTCTGCACTTTAGACATATAAATTGCAGCTATGAAAATTGAAAGTACTGCTGCAATAAAAATAATCAAATTTGCCCAATGAGAAATTTCAGTATTGGAAATAATTATGTAAAATCTAAAAATGCCAACAAAACCAACATTCATCAAAACACTTGATAATAAAGCACCTGCTGGAGCCGGAGCATTATCTTTTGCATCAATTCCGGCAGTAAACATCGGAACCAGTCCAAGTTTTGCAGTAAATCCGGTAAAAATAAAAAGAAAGGCAAGTTTGAGCCAGAAAATATTTAAACTTTTTTGGTATTTTACTAAATTTGAAAAAGATAAATCTGTTGAACCTGTGTTTTTTAAAGCTAAACTCAGAAACAAAATTCCAATAAAAACAAATGTTATACTTATTGCACAAATAAAAATATATTTCCACGTTCCTTCCAATGCCAGTTTATTTCGATGGTGATAAATTAATGCTGAGGCACTTAAAGTTGTCAGTTCTGTAAAAATCCAGGTAACTGCAATATGATTTGAAAGATAAGCTGCACTCAATGACGTTATTAAAATTATCATAGCTGAAAAATAAATATTTCTCGAACGTATGGTTTCGTCATGTCGGTTGAGATATAAATTGCTGTGAAAAAATGATGCTATCGAAATAAGAGTTAATGTAATAAGCAATAATACTGCGAGAGAATCAGCTGTAAAATATTCGAAAACAGTAATCTTATAATTCAAACAAACATAAACCGTAAATCCTGATTGAAGAAGTAAAAATGATATGATAAAAATATTATTAACAAACCTATTTTTATTAATGAAAATAAGAATTGCAAGCGAAAATGCTATAAATAAATATAATAGTAGCATAATTTTATAAATCATTAAGTTCTGTAAGATTATCGACATCTACATCTTTAAAAACGTCACCAATTTTATTAACAAAAATTCCTAAAATCAGAACACTGGCAAAAATATCAAGAATAATTCCAAGATTTACCAACATCGGCATTTCATTTCCTACGGCTAAAGATAATACAAAAACACCGTTTTCGATTATCAAATAACCCATTACATGTGTGATAATTTTTTTTCGGGTAGCAATAAAATATAATCCGGTAAATAGTGTTGAAACTGCAACAACAAAAAATATTTTATCTAATGCAGTATCATCTATAGAATTAGCAATTAAAATTGTTGAAATAATAATTATTGTAGTTATTATTAATGATATAAAATTTGGGAGATAGGGCTCGGCTTCTCTAGTGATATTATTTTTTTTGATTAAATAAATAATAAATATTGGAACAGCAATTGCTTTAAAAACAATTGTTTCCAAAAGAACGAGAATTAAATTAAAAGTATTAATTTCTTGTAACTGAAGATAAGTTACACCAAAAAGAATAAATCCCTGTAAAGAAATTACTCTGGCATAAGTTTTTAATCTGTTGGCAATTGAGAGAAACAACAGACTAATTATAAATATTATCAATAAAACATTTATCATTTGTTTTTCAAATATTTAAAATTTTTCCAAAACCAATAAAACTCCAAAAAATATTAATATGCTTACAGATGTTAAAGCAAAAATAAATTGTGAGTTGTGACTCATTCTAAATCTGGCAATAAACGATTCGATTATACCAATAACGATTGCAAAAATAATTTGAATTGCAAAATATGAAGGTATTGAATATCCGAAATTTATATCAACAATAAAGAAATTTGAAATAATTGCACCAAACATTGCAAATTTCAGGTATCCTGCTGAAAGTATTAAGCCTAAATCAAATCCACTGTTGTCCAAAATCATAACTTCGTGAACCATAGTTAATTCTAAATGTGTTTTTGGGTCGTCAATTGGCATCCTGCTGTTTTCAATCATGGCAATCATTACCAAAACAAATGCTGCCATAACTCCCAGTAAATAAGTTATGTACGAACCTAAATGCAAAAAATTAAAAATTTCGTAGAATGAAGTATGTCCCGTAAATAGTGCAAATGAGCCTATTAACAAAAAGAATGCCGGCTCAGCCAACATAGAATAGAGAGCCTCGCGACTTGCACCCATTCCTTCAAAACTACTTCCGGTGTCAATTGCCGAAATAATGTTGAAAAATTTTCCTAGTGCTAGTAAATATGCAAAGAAAATAAAATCACCATTAAAACTAATTATACCTCTGTGAGAACCAAAAGGAATTGTTAATAAAGCAATTACAATTGATGAAAAATATATTACAGGTGCTATTCGAAAAATGACACTTGTAGTTTGGCTGTAAACTGTTCCTTTTTTAAAAAGTCTAATTACATCTTTTAAAGGTTGAAAAATTCCAGCACCTCTCCTACCCGATAATATACTTTTGGTTCTGATAATTATACCAGAAAAAAATAAACTTGCAAGTAGAATTAATATCAAACTTAACATAATTATAATTTTTTATAACCTTTTCAATAAATTATTTTTTAATAAATTTACAAATTCATGAAAAAATCAAAAAACTTTGAAATTTTTTCAATAAAATATGGAATAATAATTACCGATGTAATGAATATTATTCCATAAAGTATATATCGTTGTAATTTACCATTTTGTAAAAAAGTAAACCATTCACTAATTTTCTTTATAGAAGATAAAAATTTATCAATGAAAATTTTTTCGACCTTATCATATGGATGAGTTTCATACTCTAATTTATTGGGAAAAACTTCGCTAAACTCAATTTCTTTTTTTTCTATTTCTAAAACAGGTTTAGCTAATTTTGAAAAAGTCCGGACAAAAGAACTTGCAGTATATTGTAATTTAGGATTTTCGGTTTTATATCCGCAGCCCCATGTCGGTTCGCTAGAAATTATTTTATTTTTGTTTGCAAGTTTACGTAATCCTAAAATTAATAATATCAGTAATATAAAAATAATACTATAAAAACTTATTGACTGAAGCGAATTAATTAATCCAGAATCAGTAATAATTGATAAATTTGCTGAATTTGAGATATTTATATTACTAAAAAGTTGAACGGGCTTTTGAACTAATTTTATAAAAAAAGCAGGAAATACACCTATCAAAATCATAAAAATTGCGATTAAATACATTGGTAAAAGTTGCCAGAAACTGACTTCAGTAATAATTTTTTTCTCGGAATTCCTCGAACTCCCAAGAAAAACAATTCCAAATGCTTTTGTAAAGCAAAGTATTGCTAATCCGCCAATTAACACCAATCCCAAAATAGAGAATGCAATTGTAAATAACGAAACTAAACTAGCATCACCAAGCCAATAATAAATTCCAGAATATATTAAAAACTCTGAAATAAAACCATTTAACGGCGGTAGTCCACAAATTGCAATTGCAGCAAGCAGAAATAATAATGAAGTTTTTGGCATTTTATTAATTAAACCCCCAAGTTTCTCAATATTAGGATTATGTACAATCTGATAAACATTTCCGGCTGCAAAAAACAAAAGTGATTTAAACAACGAATGATTTAAAGTATGAAGTAATGCACCTGAAAATCCAAGAATTGTAAGAATTTTATTTTCAGAGCCTAAGCCAATACAACCTAGCCCTATTCCAATTCCTATGATTCCAATATTTTCGATACTGTGATATGCTAAAAGTCGTTTTAAATTATGTTGTACTATTGCTAACATCACACCATATATTCCTGATATTAATGATATTACAAGTATAATAAATCCAATAGTTAAATAATCGGTTTTAATTAAAAGTAACATTCTAAGAATTCCGTAAATTCCTATTTTAATAATAACTCCAGACATAACTCCTGAAATATGAGCAGGAGCCGCAGGATGAGCATAAGGCAGCCATGTGTGAAAAGGAACAAAACCAGCCTTAATTCCAAAACCTATAAAAAAGCACATAAAAAGTACAACTCCAGCAATTACAGGTTGTTGAGATGTAAAAACTGCAAACGATTCAAAACTAAAATTATTTGTATTTATTGAAACATATATAAAACCAATTATCAAAAAGATTATAGATATATGTGACTGAATCAAGTAGTTAATTCCTGCTTTTAAAGTTTCTGGTTTGTAGTTTTCAAATATTACAAGCAGAAAAGCAGATAATGCCATTATTTCCCATAAAAGAATAAAAAACATACCGTTTTGGACAGAACAAATACTTATTAATGTACTATGAACTAAGATATAAGCAATACAATGCAAAGTCAGATTATTTTTCTGCTCTATATATTGTTTCATGTAATTTACTCCATATATTGCTCCGGTAGTAATTGTAAAATTGATGGTTAGAATAAACCATGCTGAAAGTTCATCTATTTTTATTGGTAATAATCCTAATTGTAATGTACCGGAAAGTAAAATCTCGAAATTATTTCCTAGAAGCGAATTTATTGCAGGAATACTACTTATAATTGATAATGCAATGACAGTTAGAACTGTAATTATTCCCTTGGTTTTTGTATTTACAAATATTACAGCTAAAACCGAAGTTATAATAATTGATAAGAAAATAATAATTAGTAACATTTGTCAAAATTTCTTTTATCAAATCAAATTAAAATTTTATTGTTTGATAAGTTTAATTTTTTTATGAACTTTAATAATATGAATAACTATATTTGTCTGATTATATAATACTTCAAGCGGTAAAACTTCAAAAATTGATTTGGAATTTTCAGTTTTTTTATTATCCATAACGGTAAAAGTCCAGTCAATTTCCTTTTCAGCAATTAAAGATACAAAGTCGTCTCTATCAACGCACATACCAAACCATGTTTTTCCAATTTTCCCAAAATTTCCATTAACAATCATCTCAAGTCTGAAAACGAGTTTAATGTCTTCCTCATAAATTTCTAAAATAAATTCGTTAGAAAAATTTTCAGTACCTTGTTCTATAAAATAATATTTTCCTATTAGTTTGTTAATTTCCTGCATCTTTGAGTTTTTATTTTTATTTCACTTTTTATTCACGGCAAGTATTTACAAAGATAATATAATTTTTGAAAAACTTTTTTGAAATTCAAAATATGTTAAAAAAACTTGTAAGATTTTGGAAATCTTACAAGTTTTAATTCTTTAAAATTAAACTTTTACTTTTCGAACACAGTCTATTACAGTTCCATCAACCCATTTTATGGCTGCAACAACTTCGTCATCGAATTGTGGACGTTTTGGTTTACCGCAAATTTTTTCGGCTTCGGCTTTTAATTCTTCAATTGTCTTAATTGGCAAATCCGAACCTTTACATTTTTCTATCAAATCTGTTCTTAACGGATTTATTGCTATACCACGTTCTGTAACAATAACATCAATTAATTCTCCGGGTCCGCAGAGTGTAGTAACTTCATCTAAAATTACAGGAATTCTATCTCTAAAAAGAGGTACAGGAAGTATTACAGTTTTTGAAAAAAGACAGTTTTGCCAACCACCAATTCCATGCAAAAGATAACCATCTGAGTGAGTTACAACATTTGCATTATAATTTACATCAACTTCGGTAGCTCCAAGAATTACTACATCAACCATACTTGCGAAATTTCCTTTACTGTGATAATTGTAGCTTGTAAATGGACTTGTATAAGTATGTCCTTTGTTTTCAGCCATTGAGCGAACACCTTCCATATCAAATGTTTGTCCATCAAGAATATAATCAATCAAACCTTCTTCGAGCATTTTTACAAGATATTTATTACTTCCACCACGAGCAAATCTGGCTTTTATACCTTTTTTACGCATAATTTCGGCAAAGTAAATACCTACAGATAAGGCTGTTCCACCGGCACCTGCTTGAAAAGAAAAACCATCTCGAATAATTCCGGTAATATCACAGAATTTTGCAGTCATTTCGGCAAGTAAAAGTCTATCAGGACTTTTAGTAATTTCGGTTGTACCGGATACAATTTTTTCTGGAATACCAACTTTATCAACTTTTACAGTATAATCGACATAATTTCCTTGAATTTGCCAAGGCAGACAAGGAAATGGAATCATATTGTCGGTAACAACTATAACTTTGTCAGCATATTGAGAATCAGCCAATGCAAATCCTAAAAGACCACTTGCCGATGGTCCGTAAACTCCGTTTGCATTTCCGAAAGGATCAGCAGTTCCTGCACCAATTACTGCAATGTCAATTTTCACATCTCCATCTTGAACAGCCTGATAACGACCACCATGAGAACGTAAAACTGCCATTTTGCTCATTTTTCCTTCAGAGCAGAATTTTCCAAGCGGTCCGTTCATACTTCCCTCAATATGACTTATGGTACCATCTTCTAAATACTGTAATAAATGACTATGACAAGCAAATGAAGCTGAAGGAAACCAACGTAAATTTTTAACTCCAAGTTCTTTAGCTATATCAAAAATCATATTTCCCAACAAATCTCCATTTCTGAAATGATGATGTGTCGAAATTGTCATTCCATCTTTTAAACCCGATTTAATTAACGCATCTTTCAGACTTTCAACTTGTTTATTACCATCAGCAGGATAATCTGCATTTGTTGTAATTTTTGGTGCATGTTTGAAACCTTCCGGTCTATATTTTCCAACACCCATAAAAGGAACTGCTTTTACGCCATTTATTTCGTCCGGAACCATTCGTCCGGCAGCATTTTTTACTAAATTATATTTTTGCTTCATAAAGAATTGTAATTTTGTAATTTGTAATTATGTAATTTAATTTTTAGTGTAATTAATATTAGAAAATAATAATTGAATGTAATTAAAGTAAATTTATAAAAATATTAGTCATATTTACCTAATTACCAATTACTATTTACTAATTACTAACCCCATTAAACTCTTCTCTCCAATTTTGTGGTATAAGATTAAGATTTACAGCTAATTTTATAACTTTTTCGGCTCGTTTTACAACAGGTGCGTCTATCATTTTACTTCCTAGTGAAACAACTCCAAGTCCTTTTTCCTGAGCAATATAAAAGGCATTTACAATTTTTTTTGCTTTTTCAATTTCATCAGTTTCAGGTGCAAAATTATCGTGGATAACTTTAATTTGACGTGGATGAATGCAACCCATTCCTTCAAAACCTAATGATTTTGAAGTTTTTACATTTGTTGCAAGTGCTTCCATATCCGAAATATCTGAAAAAACAGAATCAATAGGCTGAATTTTAGCTGCTTTACAAGCATTTACAAGTCTTGTTCTTGCATAAAAAGATTCATTTCCTTCGTTGGTTCTTCGAACTCCCATATCGGCTGTATAATCTTCTAAACCAATTGCTAACGATACGACATTTGGTGAAGACATTGCTATTTCAAAAGCATTTTCAACACCTAATGCACTTTCGATAATTGGCATAAAATAAATTGGGTTATTATTGAATTTCTGAAATTTAGCAATTTCAGTTTCAACTTGCATAATCTGGTCGGCACTTTCACATTTTGGAATTAAAATTAAATTAACATTATGAGATACAATGTATTTCAAATCTTCCAATCCCATTGGTATTTGATTTATTCGAACCATTCTTTCAGCACCATAAAAATTTATTGTTCGCAACATATTCCGAACTAAAAATCTGGCTTCAAACTTTTTATCAGGTGAAACCGCATCTTCAAGGTCAAGAATAATTCCATTAGGATAATGAATACCTGCATTTAATGCAAGTTTAGGAGTATTTCCTGGAAGGTAAAGTCTTGAAAATCTAAATTGTTCTTTTGTTGTAGAATATTTATTTTCGTCAATTAATTCAGTCAAATACTCTTTTTCTGTTTTTATTACCTTTTTAATTGCCGCTTCAATTCTAGCAGCTATCACACAATCAATTGCACCTTTGTCTTCAATAGTTAATTCTGCATTTTTAATTTCAAAAAAATCAAGTATTTTTGAACAAAGTTCGAGATTTGATTCTCTGTACATTGCATCAACTTTACTTGTTAAATTGATTTTTATGCCTCCAGCTTCCTTATGTTCAAAAGTAACATAACAATCTGAGCGAACATCAGTTCCCTGATTTCCAGCAATTCCGATATTTTTTATTTCCACTTTATAATTTTTTTAGTTAACAGATTTATTTTGATGTAAAATTATAAAGTTAAAAATAAAAAAACTATAACTTTTGACAGATTTTTTAATATTTTGATAAAAATTTTAATTAACTATATTACAATCAGTAAACCAAGATTTTATATTTGTAATTTCATCTTCTGAAAATGTGTTTCCGGTTAAAAGTAAAAACTTTAATTTCTCAAGTTTTTTTATTTCAACTGGTAAATTACTAATTTTATTATCACTTAAATAAAGATAGTTTAAGTCTTCATTATGAGATATTTCAAATGGAATTGAAATCAATTCGTTGTTTCTTAATGAAAGAATTCTTAGCTTTTTCAAGTTACCTATTTCAGAAGGAATTGAAGTTAATTTGTTATTGCTTAAATTCAACTCTACAAGATTAGAAAGATTTTTGATATTTATCGGAAGCTCTTGTATTTCTGTATTTTCTAAGTAAAGATATTTCAAATTTGTTAACTCAAAAAACTCATCGGGCAATTTTGATATTTTATTAAAGCTTACTGAGAAATCGGTTAAATTTTTTAATGATTTTATTTCTGAAGTTATTGCTTCTATTTTATTATCATCTAGATACAATTCATAAATATATTTAAGATTATAAATATTTTCGTCTATAACCGAAAGATTATTTCCCCCCAAATCCAAGATTTTAATATTTAAAAGTTTAGAAGTATTTATAGAAAAATCTGAAATTTCATTTTCAGATAAGTTGAGAATATTTATATTATATAAATTTTCAATACTTTGTGGAAGTGAAACTAAGGCATTATTTGACAAATTTAAGTTGCTTAAAAACTCTAATTTTCCGATAGAATCGGGAATATTTTTTATCAGATTATTGCTTAGATTCAACTTTTTTAAATTACTTAATTCGCATATTTGTGAAGGTATTTCTGTAAATTGGTTATCATTTGCTGTAATTACAGAAATTGATGTAATTTTTTTAATATCAGCACTTAATTCTGATAACTCGTTAAAAGAAATATCAAAATCAGATAAATTTTTTAATGTAAATAATTCTTTTGGCAAATTTTTAAGTATGTTGTTTGAAACATTTAATATTTGTAAATTAGATAGTTTACCAATTTCAGAAGATATTGAAGAAATATTGTTATAACCAAAATTTAATTCAACTAAACTACTTAATTTTGAAATACTTGTACCTATTGAATTAATTTTATTAAAACTTAAATTCATTTTAATCAAATTGTCGCAAGAATTAATAAGGATTGGAAAATCTGTAATTAAATTGTAACTTAAATCTATAGTTTCTAAATTTTTAATATTAAATAATTCGCTTTCAATTTTTATAATCTGATTTCCTGACAATATCAGAGTTTTGAGTTTTGTGAGTTCTGAAATTTCAACCGGAATTTTTTGTAAATTGCACAAACTTAAATTAAGATATTCAAGTTCTGATAGTTCAAATAATTCAACAGGTAAAACAAAAAAATAATTTTCCTCACTTTTTACATTTAATCCATATTCAACCGATAAATCTAAGTAAGTCAACTGTTTTTGATTTAATATGTTTTGAGGAATATTTTTTAATCCGTTTGATGTAATTTTCAGACCTTTAATAAGATACCAATATTTTTGAGGAATACTATCTAACGAAGGTGTACTTATTTTAACTTCTTGTAAACGAGTTAGTTCTTCTAATGTCGAAAAAGTTTCAGTCCAATTAAAAATATCATTGTTAATTAGGTTAATAGATTTAAGATTTTTGCATTTTTCAACTTCTTTTGGAATTTCAGACAATTTAAAATCAGAGAAATCAAGATTTTCAATCTCGCTATAGTTATAACTGTAAGCTTTATCTGCACCAATCCAATTAGGATAATTTTGTAAAACTACTTTGTCGAAAATTGAGGTATTTAAATTATCTATTTCAATTTCAGCCTGTTTATTATTTTTTGCTAAATCAGAATTTATTTCCAAAATTTTTAATATGCAGGTATCTTCCCAACTTGATAAATCATTTTTTTTCGGAATTTTTGTTGTTTTTTTTATTTCTGAAATTGTTTGTAAAGCAGATTTATAATCTTCTTTATTAATCTCTTTACACATCTTGCTGTATAACTCGTTATAGTTTGTTTTACCTTGAGAAAAACAAAAAAAAGAAGAAATTATTATCAAAAATACTGTTACTAATGTAATCTTATACATTTTTATATATTTTTATAACATAAATTTTAAAGTTCAAATTTTATTATTTACAGAAAAACCAGATTTCCCGATTATATTTCCAAGCTCATGATAAAATCCATTGGAATAGGCAACTAAGTCGAGTTTTTCAATTTTTAGTGTTCCCGTTTTTTCATCTATTAAATCATTGTTTAAATTAATATTCACAATTTCAGCAATAAACATATTATGTGAGCCTAGCGGAATAATTCTTTCAACCTTACATTCGATATTAACTGGAGATTCGGCAATTATCGGACAACCAACTATATTTGCTTTTTGAGGAGTTAAATTCATTTCTTCAAATTTATTAATTTTTCTGCCCGATTTATATCCGCAAAAATCAGTTTGATATGTTAAATTTTTGGAAGTAAGATTAATAACAAATTCCATATATTTTTTTATGATTCCATGTGAATGTCTTTCGGGACGAATTGAAATATAACACATTGGAGGTAATGAGTTTATTGTTCCAGTCCAAGCAATTGTTATAATATTATATTCTTCTGATTTATTTCCGCAGCTAACCATCACTGCCGGAACTGGATAAACCAAAGTTGCAGGTTTTCTGTTTTGTTTCAATACTTCCATTTAATGATTTATTTATTTGTTTATAAGTCGATTACAAAATTTTTATTTTAGAATATACTGATGAAATAGATGCCACTCATCACTAATTTTGTGAGAAATAACATTAGCCCCAACATTTTCAAATAATTCTAGCCAATGAATCATATCTAATTCATATACATCACGTTCTGTAAGTGATGCATTACATGCAATTTCTACTTGATTAATACACCATTTAATAATAATATGCTCAAGTTTTTTGTATAAATCGTCAGAAATTTCCTCAAATTCCATCATAAAAGAAATTGATTTTGCACATCTCCTAACATAAGAATCTATTAATCTGTGAAATAAAAAATGTGATTTTGCAGGCATCTTGATATCAGTGTAAACATCAGATTCGTTGAGAATTAATATTCCATCTTTTTTTCGTATGCCTTCTAATAATCTAGAAATAATATCAGCTTTCCCTTGACTTTCAATTCCATATTTTAAATTTTCTGCTTTATCAGCTCCCGGGATATGATGAAGAACCAAACTGCAAACAATTATATCAGCAGAAGGTATATTTTCTAAATCCTGAATTCGGCTTTTTATTGATGTAAAATTTACAGAATCTGGTATATTTTGAGCAACAGAATTATGAGAATCTTCAACAGGGTCTATTAAAATGAAATTTCCTTTGCTATTTTTATTCAGCAAATTACGCCATAAAGCTCCATTTCCGCCACCAATTTCAACTATTGTAAAATCTGAAATTTCTTCTAATTTTTTATTTATAATATTTCTGTTTACTTCGTACAAGTTTCGCATTGGAAGTATTTGAGACCAAGCCTCATACAAACTATCCTGATTAAATTGAGTATTCCATTCTTCCGAAATATTTGGTGAAAAACTCCGACCTAAAATTCTTAATGCATCTCGTTGATGTCTTTGAGGTAAGGCTATTACTTTATTTAATCTTTCAGTCCAGATATTTGTTTTCATTTTAAATTGTAATTTTTAAGATTGATTTTGAATAACTTAATTAACCGTAAATATTATGTTAAAAGTCATTTTGATTTAAAAGTTTTAATATATTTTTGAAAAATAAAATTTTTATAAAATAAATATTCAAAATTATATAAAATTAAACTTCTATCTAAATATCAAAAAAAATCCGATTGTTTGAAATCAATCGGATTTTTTTATAACACCCTTATTATTATTTTTTTGAAATAAAGAAATTGATTGTTTTTTCGTTTTCGTTTCCTAATTTATCTTTTGCAACAATTTTTAATGTATAAAACTGTTCTTTTGATAATAATCCGGCTGCTGTAATTTTGTCTGCTCCAGCATATTTGGTCAAAGTTCCACCATTTACTGAGAAGTAAATTTCTTCTTCACCTGTAGATTTATCGGTAGCCGAAAGATATAATTTAGAATAAGTTGGATAAACAGGATATGCAACTCCGTTTTTAGTTTCTTCCCGTATTGGTTCGATACTGAAATTTACATATATTTCGGGCGATAAATTATCTATAAAAATATAACTGTCTTTTGCAACTTCAACATTATTAACATTATCAGTTCCTTTAAATGAAACTTTATGATATCCCGCTTTGTCAATTTTAAAACTAGAACTATATGTTTGATATGCAGCTCCATCTATTGAATATTCAACTTTAGCCAATCCTGATTCTAAATCACTGGAAACAATTTTGATTTCTGTTTTGGGATTAATAAAAAGTGTATCTCTATGGAAAAACTGTGGTTCTCCAATTTCTATGTAAGAACTTGGTTCTGTATTATCTACAAAAAATGCACGTTGATATTTCTTTCCAATATTTCCAATTTCGTCCTGTGCAAAATAATTTAAAACTGTTAAACCATTTTTTTCGCCAATTGTTACTGCTGAAGAATATGTTTCGTTTGTTTCAATAGTATAACCATATTTTATTTGTTCAATTTTCGAATAAGTATCGGTTGCTTTAATTTCAAACTTTGTTCGTGAGGATACAAATAATTGTTTTGCAGTATATTGGTCGCCTGTGAATGTTAATTCTGCTTCCGGTCCATCTTTATCTACAACAAATTCAAAACTAAATTTAGAATCTGTATTTTCACCAAAATTACTGATATTGTTATTATTAACATTGTCTATTGAATAATATGTCAAAGTGTGCTCACCTCCAAAAAACAACATTGCCGATAATGGTTTTGTGTATAATTCAGCCTTTTTGCCATCAATTGAATAATATGTTGCTTTTACGCCCGACAAATTATCTGTACTAACAAGTGAAATTGTAGCCTTCTGCGATAGTACGTTTCCAACTTGCATTCCATCAATCTGTTTTAATGTAACAGGAGGGGTGTTATCTACAAAAAATGTGCTTTCATGAACTTTTTCTTCGTTGCCACAATTATCTAAAGCAAAATATTTTAGCTTTACTTCTCCTTGCGAATTTATTTCAAGCGGCTTTGTGTATTTCTGAAAGGTTGCTCCATTTAATGAATAGTAAATGTTTTCAATTCCAGAAGTTGGATCCGTTGATTTTAAATTAATTTCAAGACCTTTTCCGTAGTATTGAACAGTTCCGGTTTTGTACTTTTCAGCAATTAAATAACTTGACGTTGTAACAGGTGCCGAACCGTCAGCATAAATTTCATAACGTACCTGAGTTTGTGGCACTACAACTTTCTTGGTTGTTTGATTTACTGCATAATCTGTTCTCAATGTGTTATATCCTTCCATATCAAGATACATAGGATTTGAATACTGCGGAGATGTTGAACTTTTCAGCAATACATCATTCGTGTTATCTGTTGGCGAGGTTGATATCCAAAAATACATTGGAGTTGTCAGATTATAAAATAAAGTCCCGTCATCTGCTTTATATGTTTTTTTTTCGGAAGAAATATTTTCCTGTGCAAAAGTGGTGCTAAACAAGGAAATAAATAATACAAGCGTAAGAAATGCTTTTTTTTCCATAATATTTTTTTTATGTTTGTCTTTTTATAGTATCAAAAATTTTTATTCAAATATTTTTATGCTAAAATGCTAATTTTAAAGAGTAAGTTAATTCCGAAACTATTTTTTCAGAATTTTGCTGACAAACAAAAATATTATAATTTTTCAATTACTACAATTTTTTTTAAAATTATATTCAAAAAATAATGATTAAAGAAATATCAAAATACTTTTCGATGGTAAAATTCAGCCATACAGTTTTTGCCATGCCTTTTGCATTAATTGGTTTTTTTCTTGGATTTAGTGAATATAAAGCAGATTTTATGCTATTTATATTAATTATTTTGTGCATGATTTTTGCCCGAAACAGTGCAATGGGTTTTAACAGATATCTTGATAGAAAAATTGACAAAAAAAATCCACGGACAGAAAATCGTGAAATTCCAAAGGGTGATATAAATCCTAAAAATGCTTTGATTTTCGTTATTGTCAATTCTATTTTATTTATTTTAACAACTTATTTCATAAATACTTTAGTTCTTTTTTTATCTCCAATTGCCATTTTTGTTATTTTATTTTACAGTTTTACCAAACGATTTACATCGCTTTGTCACTTTGTTTTAGGTATTGGATTGGCACTAGCTCCAATTGGAGCATATTTATCTGTAACCGGAGAATTTTCATTAATTCCTATTCTATTTTCATTTATAGTTTTATTTTGGGTAAGTGGTTTTGATATAATTTATGCTTTACAGGATTTTGAATTTGACAAAGCAGAGAAACTCAAATCAATACCTGTACTTTTGGGAAAGAAAAATGCTTTAATTTTTTCAATTATTTTACATATATTAGTTGCAATTGTTGTAGTATTTGTTGGAATTTTAGCTAAATTTAGTTATTTTTATTGGATTGGTTCATTGATATTTATCGGATTTCTAATATATCAGCACACTTTGGTAAAAGCTGAAGATTTGAGTAAAGTAAATTTAGCATTCGGAACTACAAATGGCATTGCCAGTGTAGTTTATGGATTTTTTACTATTTTGGAAATTTTGCTATAAAATTAATAAAAACTTTGCCGAAGTTACAAGCTAAGGCAAAGTTTAAATTGTATAATAAATTATTCAAAGTCTCGATATAATAAATATTTTTTACGGATTATTTTATATCCAGATTGTTCCTTTTTCCACGATTCTTTAATTTCTGCTTCTGTTTTACCATCAATTATCTGCTGTTGCAATTCTGAATTTCCTGCCAAAAGATTAAACCATTTTGAGCGACTGAAAAATTCTTTTCCCATTCCCGATTTATTATAAAATTCTATAATATACTTCAAAGTAAATTTTGAGTCTAATTTTTCATTTCTCAAATCAATTCCATAACAAAGTTTTCCTTCCTGAAGTGGGTCTGTTTGCATACCTTCAATGTCTTGAGGAGTAAAAGTAAATTCACCGTATTTTGCATCAGGGTAACCAATTACCTGAAATGGAAATTGAGTTCCTCTTCCAATACTGAAATTTGTAGCTTCAAAAAAGCAAAGTGAAGGATAAAGTCTGATTGATAAATCATTAGGTAAATTTGGAGAAGGTTTTACCTGAAGTGAATATAACATTGTATGATCATAATTTTTACATTCAATAATTTGTAAATCACATTCTAAACTATCGACTAGCCAATTTTCGCCATTAATCATCAAAGCTAATTCTCCAACTGTTAAACCGTGTACCACAGGTATTTTATGCATTCCAACGAATGATTCAAATCCATCTTTTCTAACCGGTCCGTCAACTTGGTCGCCGTTGGGATTTGGACGGTCAAAAACTAATAATTTTTTATTATTTTCTGCACAAGCTTCCATAACTTCGTTCATGGTACTTATAAAAGTAAAAAATCTAGCTCCAACATCCTGAATATCAAAAATTACAATATCAAGATCTGCTAAATCTTCAGTCGTTGGTTTTTTCTTTTCACCAAAAATTGTAACAATTGGTAATTTTGTTTTTGCATCAACTTCATTATTAACATAATCACCAGCATCAATATTGCCTCTAAAACCATGTTCCGGTGCAAATACTTTTCTGATATCAACACCCAAACTAAGTAATGTATCAACCAAATGTGTATTTTTTACCATAGCAGTCTGATTTACAACTAATGCTATTCGTTTATTTTCAAGCATTGGTAAATATAAATCGATCTGTTCAGCACCTACAACTATTTCTTTTACAGCATTTTCTAAAATCGAATCATTGTTTTTGAGAATAATGTTATTTGTTTTTGAATTTGAATTACATGATGTAATTATATTAGTAAAACAAATTACTGAAATTATTAATAAAAAAAATTCTTTCATGATTTTTTTATAATTTTGTGTTAATTTTCAAATTATTTTTGTATCAAAGATTTGGAAAATTTTAAAAATATTCCAAATCTAAACAATATATTTTTCAAAAACATTATATTTAAGAAAAATGTTAAATTTTGAATCGGACTTGGAAAACTGCAATTTGTGCCCAAGAAAATGTGGCATAAACCGAAAAACTGTTGAAACCGGTTGGTGTAAAACAGGTTCAGGTTATTATATTTCATCAATTTGTATTCATAAAGGTGAAGAACCACCAATTAGCGGAAACAAAGGAATTTGCAATGTTTTTTTTGCCCATTGCAATCTTCAATGTGTTTACTGTCAAAACTTTCAGATAAGTGATAATAAAATTTCAATTTCTAAATTTGAAATGAATTTTGAAGAAGTCATATTTCAGATTATCGAGATTATGAAAAAAGGGATTAACATTATTGGTTTTGTCTCTGCTTCTCATGTAGTTCCACAGATGATTGCAATAATTGAAGAAATTAATAAAAGAGGTTATAAACCAACAATAGTTTACAATTCTAACGGTTATGATTCTGTTGAAACATTGAAAAAACTAGAAAATATTGTTAATGTTTATTTACCAGATTTTAAGTATTTTGAAAGTGATTTGTCTGAAAAATATTCTTTAGCAAAAAACTATCCCGAAATTGCACAAAAAGCAATTAAAGAGATGTATCGCCAAAAAGGATCATCATTACATATTGATGATGAAGGGTATGCAGAATCTGGATTGATAATTCGTCATTTAATATTGCCAAATCAGGTAGAAAATAGTTTTAAAGTACTTAATTTCATTGCAGAAGAAATTTCAACATCTGTACATATTTCGTTAATGTCTCAGTATTATCCAACTCATAATTTTGTAAAATATGAAAAATTAAAACGTAAAATTTTAAAATCAGAATATCAAGCAGTTTTAGATGAAATGGAAAGACTAGGTTTTTACAAAGGATTCAATCAGGAATTGGACAGTACCGAAAATTATCGTCCTGATTTTGAAAATAATCACCCTTTTGAAACATAAAAATTGACTATTTTGAAAGATTTTTCGTATAAAATAATTGAAATATGATTAATTGAAGAACTATAAATTCATTTTTTTTTTGCAAATTTGTTCAGAATATTTGAAATACATTAACTAAAATATATTTAATTATCACAAATCCAATTTGATGAAAAAAATAATCCTGATAAATATTTTTTTATGTTTCATTTTATCAGTCAATGGAATCAATAAAATTGATAGTCTTAAATTAATTATTAATTCAACTAACGATGAAAATGAATTAGCACTCATATATAATCAATTATCACGACAATACAGAAATATAAATATTGATTCCGCAATTTTTTACTCAAAAACAGGTTTGGATTTTTCCAAAAAAAATAATTATAATAATGGAATTGCAGAAAATCTTTCTAATCTTGGTGATATTTACGTAATTCTGGATAGTTTAGATAAAGCTGAGGAGTATTATTTAGAATCTGTTGAATATTTTAAGCAAACCGATAATTATGAGGGATATACAAGTTCACTTCTGGTACTAGGAAATATCTATCTTGTTAGAAATAACACACCTGAAGCTTTGTTTTATTATCAGGAATGTTTAACAATTGCTTTAAAAAATAATCTTACAGAAACGCAAGCTCATGTTTATAATAATCAAGGTGTTATTTACTTTGAGCAGGAAGAATACGATTTAGCTTTAAAAAATTATCTTTCAGCACATAATATATTTTTAAAATTAGAATCAAATTATAATGTAGCCATTTTATTGAACAATATTGCAGCTATATATGTAAAAAATGGTGAAGATTCACTTGCATTTCAAAAATATGAAGAAGCAATTAAAATGTTCCAGAATCTTGAAAGCTGGACTGATATAGCAAGTTGTTATTCAGAACTTTGTTTGTTGAATATCAATAATAATAATTTTGAAAATGCAGAATTTTATTTATCTAAAGGTTTTGAAATGTTTGAAAAATCAGGTTTAGAGTATTTAGCTCCTAAATCATTAGTTTACATTAATTTACTGACCAATAAAATTAAAATAAATAATCACAGAAAAGAATATACAGAAGCTGTAGAAAATTCTCACAAATTAATTCAACTTTCAGAACAAAATAATTATTTATTAAATATTTCCGAATCATATTTTTTACTAAGTCAAACTTATGATTATCTGAATAAAACTGATTCTGCTTACAAATATTTTAAAATTTATAAACAGTTTAATGACAGTTTGATAAATGATAAAAAAATTAAAAAAATTACCCAAATGCAAATGCAGTTCGAACTTGATAAAAAACTGAGAGAAACCGAACTTGAGCAAACTATAAAAGATGCAGCTCAACAACGAAAAGAATTTATTTTATTCAGTGTTATCGGGTTAATGTGTATTGTGATGTTAATTATTACATTACTTTTTATAAATCAGCGAAATAAAGCACAAAAATCACAACTCGAAAAGGTAAATCTGAATCAAAAACTCGAATATAAAAATAAAGAACTTACAACCAATGTAATGTATTTGCTTCAGAAAAATGATTTTATAATTTCAATTGCAAAAAAATTAGAAAGAACAAAAACAGAATTTAAACTTGAAAATAAGCAGGTTATACAATCAATTATTAACGATTTGCAAAGTAATTCTGCCATAGAAACCTGGGACGAATTTGAAAAACGTTTTATGGAAGTTCACTCCGATTTTAAAGATAAACTTTCCCAAAAATTTCCGGATTTAACACCAAACGAAATGAAACTTTGTGCATTTTTACGTTTAAATATGACAACAAAAGAAATTTCTGCAATAACATATCAATCTGTAAGTTCCATTAATATGGCAAGATTTAGATTACGTAAAAAAATGGATATGGAAAGAGACGAAAACCTAATCGCCTTTTTGACTCAATTGTAAAAAAATGTCTTTTCTACTACTTTTAATCCTGAAAAACGGGAAAGCAAAAAATCCAATAAACTAAAAAGTCAATATAACTCACTGTAATTATTGATTTTACAATTATTGTTAATATATTGTTATACACTATTTTTATTGTGTAATATTTATGTTATCGTGTTTTTTTGGATTAAGAATTCTATACGATTAAATTTATTCGACAATTTAAAAATTAATTATTAACGCATAAATTTAAACAAAATGAATCTTAAAATTTATCTTCTCACAATTTTATTTTTTTTCGGAGTTGTACGACTTCAAGCTCAAACCAATTATACCGAGTGGGTTAAAATTCTTGAATCATCAGGTGAAACTAATACACTTAATAATGTGGTATTTGATGGACAGGATTATATTCTGAATGGATTTTACACTGGAACTTCAACATTTAATGGTCAGAATTTAACTGAAGGTATGGGTGTTGATGGTATTATTACAAAGGTAACTGCAGACGGCGATAATATCTGGACTACAACTGTTAACGGTTCTGGTATTAATGCTTTTTACGACATGGCGGTTGATAGTGAAAACAATATTGTAGTTGTTGGCTGGACTTCAACTTATGATGTACTTTATGTAAATGGAAATCCTGTTTTTACTGCTGATGGTGAATATTATAACAGAGGAATGGTTATGAAACTTTCAGGTATTGATGGAAGTTTAATATGGTTCAAAGCTTTTGCTGCAACAGAATATCAAACACTTACTTGTAACAGACTTGCAATTGACGAGCTCGACAATATATATGTTGCTGGATATTACAGTTGTCCATTTCAGGTTGATGCTATTGAAATACCTTACACTAAAGCTTATGGTGATGATTTATTTTTGCTGAAATTTGATGAAACCGGAACTGCAATTTGGGGACAATATTTTCCTGCTGAGGCAGATGGCGGTTATGCAATGATTCGCTCAATTGCTGTAAATTCAGATGCAATTTACTTTTCTATGGAATATTCTGTTCCTCTTATAGTTAATGAAGTTTCATTACCTCATACCGGTGATTATTACTGGGTTGCAATTGCTAAAGCATCAAAGGAAACAGGAGTTGTACAGGCAATAAATCCTTTCGGAAGTACAGGTGGACAGGCAATTAAACAATTAAAAATTGATAATGAAAATAATATTGTTGCAGTTGGTTTTCATTCCTCTGGTTATTCATTTACAATAGGAACAACAATTTTGGAAGGAAAAGGTCAGGATGATGGTTTTGTTTGCAAAATGAATAGCAATCTTGAAGTAATGTGGGCAAAAACTATGGGCGGAGAATACACTGACCAAGCTTTTAATGTGCAGATTGACGAAAACAATAATGTTTTGATTGGCGGTGGATTTGATTGTTTCACAGATTTTTATTATGATGGAGAATCTGTCCTTAATTTGCAAAATCCTAATAGCTTGAGTGCATTTTATTTAATTACTGATGAAGACGGAAACTTTAAACAATCAACTGGTTTGTACGGTGATAATGTTGATGCAATTTTATCTTATAGTTCATCTTATTCCTTCACAAATGGCAATTTTAAAGAAGTTTATTGTGCAGGTAATTTTAATGGAACTGTCTCATTTATAGAAAATGAACCTCTAACAGTTTATCATAATACAGGATATTTTTACAAATGGATTATTCCTTTTGTAACAATTTCAATTGAAGAATCAAATTTTAATTCACTTTTGGGAGTTTATCCAAATCCGGTTAACGATTTTTTATGGATAAATCCTGCCGGAAATAAAGCTAAAATACAAATTTACAATTCAATTGGAATGATGATTTATACAAATGAAATTGAAAATACAACTCCAGTTTCAATGGAAATGTTACCTTCAGGAAACTATTTTGTAAAAATTTTTTCAGATAACATTTCTCAAACTTTTAAAATTATCAAAAATTAAAACCTTTTTTTAGCAAAATGTTCCTAGCTTATTGAAAATTTATGTCCTTTGAAATTTATAATTTTTAAGTGCTAATATTTTGTAAATATTCACTTTACAATCATTGTTAATATAATGTTATACACTATTTTTATTGTGTAATATTATTGTTATCGTGTTTTTTTGGAATAAGAATACAAGAACCATAAATTTATTCAAAAATTACAAAATGGAAGAAAAAGAAGAAATAAAAGAAAATTCATTACTCGACGATGAACTCAAAAAATTTATCGAAGAAAAAAATGAACAATCTGAAGCATTAAAAAAAATCCTCAAAAAACTTGAAGAAGAATATGAAGAGATTAAAAAGGAAAATGTAAAATAATTTTTAATGACAGATTGCAAAAAAATAAAACATAAAAAATAACTAATTTATTAATTTTAATTTTAAACTTATGACAAAAAATTCAATTACTAAAGCTTTATTAATAAGCTTTTTTGTGTTGTTTGGAATTATTTCAAATGCTCAAAATCGGGAAAACAACTCCGATAATCAAAGCATCGGTAATAATAAATCCGAAATTTTTTTTATTGCTGGTCCTCAATTATTTGTACAGACTGAAGGAACTAAATGGGAATTACAGAATTCGCAAAAATACAGAGATGTGGCAAATGCAAATATGTCATGCGAAATGGCTGATGATTTTGATGTTCCAACCGGACAAACCTGGAATATCAAAACAGTAATTGCTTTCGGTTTTATGTCTAATATTTTAGACACCATTAATGTATTTATTTACAGCGATAACAATGGTGCACCCGGAAGTCTTTTACATTCATATCAAAATATTTTACGTGCAAATGGTGGATTTTCATATTTCACCGGATTTATGGATGCTGCAAATACAGGTGTTTACCAGATTGAACTTCCTACTGTTGCAACTTTAACTCAGGGAAAATACTGGCTTTCTGTTCAGGCTGTAAAGATGTTTGAAACTTACGATGATAAATGGTCATGGTTTAATTGTACTTCAAATTTTGACAATAATTTTTTCTGGAAAAATCCTTTAAACGGAAGTGGTACCGGTTTTACTGATTGGACTGATGGTTCAATAGTTAACGAATGGGGAACTGCTTTTGGTGCTTCTTTTATTTTATGTGCTCCAAGAATTGCTAATGATATTTCTATTTTAAGCATAGATGCTCCGGTAAACGGAACTTTGGGAACTTCTGAAATTATTACTGCAACTATCATAAATTATGGAACATCAAGCCAGACTGGTTTTAATATTAAATATAGAATTGACAACGGAACATGGGTAACCGAAAATGTTGGAAGTTTAAATATACCAGCCGGAGGACAAGCTCAGTATTCTTTTTCCACACATGGAAATTTTTCAAGTACAAATGAACATATTCTTGATGTTGCGACTGCACTTTCGAATGACGGAAATACTTCAAACGACCAGCTAAGTTCAAATGTTTTCAATTACGGAGCAATTTATACTTTCACTCAATTTGGTTCAGCAACAACTTGTAATGGAACTTTTACCGACCCGGGTGGAATTAACGAAAACTGGAACGGTCCATTTACCGGCACTGCAACTATTTATCCTGATGGAGCTAATTTAAGAACTCAACTTACTTTTTTGGAATTTGATAATGGTTGGGGCGAATTCTGGGTTTATGATGGTGTAGATTCAAATGCTCCAGCAATTGACTTGACACCCGATAATCCTAATACATTATTTGCTTATGATACAGATATTTTACAAGTAGTAACTGCAAAAAATACTTCCGGAGCTTTAACAATTGTTTTTAATGCTGATGAAGGTAGTTATGCACCGGGTTGGATTGCTTCTGTAAGTTGCTTTCAGCCACCAGCCGATGATTTTCAATTTACAAAATTGTACACCGATAATTATATAATTTTCGATGGTGTTTCAGAACATCTAAATGCTGTAATTTACAATGCAGGATTAAATACTCAAAGTAAAATTGTAACTTTTAACGTTAATGGTCAGTATCTTGGAGTAGCTACAACACGTACAATTGGTCCAAATGAATCTGATACTGTTTCAATTGAATGGATTCCGGCTGCTACAGGTGCCTATAATATTAATGCTCAAATTACTGCTGATGGTGGTTCAAATCCAGCCGACAACAGTATTGATTTATCAACTGAAGTTTATCCGCAAGGATATTTAGTCGAAAGTTTTGAAGGTGAATTATTTCCTCCAGAAGATTGGTCAACAGCAAAAGGTGCGTGGTACAGAAATCAAGCATCAGGTTTTGGTATTAATCAAGATGGAAATTATTATGCTGATTTTTTAAACGGTGAACATGATACTTTAGTAACGCCAAGACTTATTATCAACAATGGTGATTTGTTACGATTTAGAGCATATTCTCAAATGTGGTGGTTCTGCAACCTACATATTTACTGGGGTGAAACTCCTGAAGGTCCTTGGAATTATATTTCAACTGCTTCATTACAAGGTTTTGAAACAACTTTTCAGGATTTTGAATTTGATATTTCTGCAGCAGTTGGAAATCACTACATTGCATTTATTACTGAAGGTGGTGAATATGGCTGGACAAAAAGCATGAGACTTGATTTTGTACGTGGACCTCAGATTTTTTATTACAATAATGATTTGTCTATTAAAAATTTAGAATGTGATATTACACCTTTACAGAATGAAATCGTAAATTATAACGTAACTGTCAAAAACAAAGGACATTTAGACATTGCTGATGGTTCATATACTGTAAAACTGATGCTCGAAAATGGAGAAACCGATATTGTATTAGCCTCATTAACAGGAACAGCACTTGCTTCTATGACTTCAATAGAATATAATATTCCATATTCTTTTACAAATGTAAGCACAGCAACTATTTATGGACTTGTTGAATATAATTCTGACGAAAATATTGTAAATAATAGTACTCGTTCTCAGGAAATATGGGTACAAGCAACTGGCACAGAATTTATTACAGTTGGAAATTCAACTGAATATTTAAATGGTGTTGCTCCAATGAGCGGAGGCGAAAATGGAGAAGTGAACCAAACTATGTATTATCCTATCGAAGTTGGTGTTAACGGAACAATTTCAGGTATAACGTATTATTTCAGAAATAATATGTCTTATGATTTTGAGAATATTCCGGTTCAGGTTTGGGTTGGTGAAACCGAAAGTGCGGACTTATCCGAAAGTTTTATTCCTGCTTCACAAATGAACTTAGTTTTCAGTGATAACGTTGATATTCAAGCACAAAGTCAAGGCGAATGGTTTATTCCTTTTACAGTTCCATATATTTATACCGGTAAAAATCTCGTTGTTATGGTTTATCGTCAGGATAGTCCAAATTACGCTTTTCTTGAATTTCTTGCAGGTGCCGGAAATGTTCCAAATCGTACAACAAGAGTAAATTTTTTAGCAGCTTCAGTAGATATCAATGACGTAGAATCATTAAACAATAGCTGGAATAGAACCACAACTGAATTTTTGGCAAATACAACTTTTCATAGAGATATTACCGGAATGGGCGAAATTTCAGGTTTAGTTTCTGACGCAATAACAAGCAATCCAATTTCTGATGCTACAATTCAGTTAATGAATACAACTGCTGTTACTCAATCTGATATTTCAGGAAATTATTCATTTCCGGTTGTTCCTGAGGGAAATCAGACTTTAAAAGCTGTTAAATTTGGTTATAACGACAACATTATGAATTCAATAGTAGTTGAAAATTTACAGACAACTACAAATTTTATTATGCAACCAAAACCACAAGTTGCTGTTACAGGTAAAGTTGTAAGAAGTGATAACAACGAAGGAATAGCTGATTTAACAATTCCTTTAACAGGATATGAAAACTATACTGTTACAACTGACGCAAATGGAAATTTCACTTTCCCGAATGTTTATGCAAATGAAACTTATAATCTGACAATTGAATATCAATATTTTATAACTTATGTTGATGAAAATGTAACTCTTGTTGAAGGTCAGAACTTAGATTTAGGAACTATTATACTTCAGGAAAATTTTGAACCTTCGTTTTATGTAAATGCCGAAGAAATAAATAATGATGCTTCAATTAGCTGGAATATACCATATTCAGGTACAAATGCAGTTTTAAATCTTTGGGACGAAGATGGTTTTAATCATGCTTATACTGCTGATATTGATGAAAATGTATGGATGGGAAATTATTTTGATGTTAATCAAAATGGTAGCATAACCGGTTTTACAATAGAGCTTTGGAATTATCCCGGTTATGATTATTCGGCAGGTGATGTAACAATGGATATTTTTAATATCAACGAAGAAATAGTTGCAAGTCAGCAATTTACTATACCAGATAGCAATTTGGAATATTATTCAATTCATATTGATGTACCAAATGTAACTTTTAATCAATCATTTTACGCAATGATTCATTTTAATGCTTTAGACGTTCTTACTCCTTTAATAGCTTTTGAAACAGGTTATATGTCACCGGCTCCTGATTTAGCGAAAGTTAAATATCCAAACCAAAGTATTGGGTCATTCAGCGATCTTATCGGTACATCCGGAATATTTGAAATAACTGCAGATGTTATACTTGCTGATGGAAAAACCACAACTTTAGGTAATAACACTAAATCATTGACAGGATATAACATTTATCGCGGTTTGATTAATGATATGGAAAATGCTGATACATGGAATCCGCTAAATTCAACTCCTGTTAATGGAACAACTTATACTGATGAAACATGGACACCTTTAGAAACCGGAATTTATACTTATGCAGTTGAAGCTCTTTATACTGAAGGTTCATCAATTAAATCATTTTCAAATTCAATTTCTTACGGAGTTTATGGCTCTCTTAATTTGAATATTACAACAAATAGCGGAATTTCTTCAACAGGTGCTAATATATTGCTAACAAATAATAATGGTGATGATACATATATTTATTCTGCTGTTGCTGATGAAAATAACACTGCCACAATTTCTCAAATAATGAGCGGAACTTATACATTATCAGTAAAATTACCTTTTTATGATGAATATTTAGATGAAGAATTGGTAATTGACCCTGCTTTGCTTGTTTTGGATATTGAATTATCGCAGATAATTATGACTCCAAGTCAAGTTACAGCAGTTGTTAATAATGATTTACAGCAAGTTCAAACCACATGGAATATAGGAAACAGTACTACTTATATTTTAGATGACGAAACTTTTGAACAAGCATTAAATATTTCTACTGATGGAAATGCTTGGATTGGAAATAAATTTGAAGTATCTGATTTAGGATATATTACTAGCGTGGATATTTATGGAACTCAAACAGAAACAGGACTTGGTGAAGGAAATGTAACTGTCGAAATATTTGATGCAAATGGTAATTTGCTTGGTGTTTCAGAACCTGCAACTATAATTGCAGATTCTTGGTTAAATGTTTTATTACCAAATTTAGCTTTTGATGGTATATTTTATGCAATGGTACATTATAATATGGTTGATGCCAACATGGTAGGTGCAGACATTGACGGAACAAATTTATCTTCTGGATATTATTACGATGCTGAATTTGGATTTGTTGCTCTTGAAACATGGGATATGGCTTGTGCGTTAGGAATCAGAGTAAATGCAAATATTCAGGGAACTGCTAAAACGGTATTTTCACAAATACAAAATAATGTAGCGAATGAAATTCCTGAAAATTTGAATTTTGCAAAAAACTTTGGCTCAAAAACAGCAAACTATATTGCAGCAAAATCATCTGATTTAACTTTCAATATTTATTTGAATGATTTGATTACTCCAATAGCAACTAATTTAACAAGTTACGAATATCTAATAACAAGTGAATTCTTAACAGAAAACGGAACTTATACAGTTGGTGTTGCATCAGCTTATACTTCAGGTATTTCAGAAATTATAACTACAGACTTTGTTTATGGAGGTGTAGGAATCAATAATTTACAAAACAATTCGGTTGTAAAAATTTATCCTGTACCGGTTAACAATATTTTAAATATCTCAAATGCAAATAATTCAAAAGGATTTATTTACAATAATATTGGACAATTAGTTCAAACAATCGAAATAAATTCAGAAAATTCAACATTTGATGTATCTAATTTACAATCCGGTTCTTATGTACTAATATTTCTGAGATTGTCAATTAATAGATAATCAGTCAGATATGATTTTATATAAAAAATATTAAATAACTGGAATTCAATAAAATAAATATAACATAAAAGTTGCATATTTAATAATAATTT
>Ga0316608_1000216_pt1 | contig 30439 bp, 20 predicted proteins | sample MIS2016152B_MG_FD_207673 | JGI IMG/M metagenome (GOLD analysis project Ga0316608, IMG submission 207673) | Microbial mat bacterial communities from Middle Island sinkhole, Lake Huron, Michigan, United States - MIS.2016.152B | ecosystem: Environmental > Aquatic > Freshwater > Lake > Sediment...
TCTGAAAATTGTTGGGCAATGTTGTCCCCCCATATATCTACAACTTATTTTACATATTTTTTATTTTAAGAATATATTCATTATTAGACGTTTATTCCTTAACCTGACGGCTATGGTGTTTTCACCTCAAAGCGTAGAATATCAGGTGAAAACATCTGATATATGTATATTTTTATCGCTAAACTTGATGACGATTTAGTATAAATTTTATTCTGCACTTTTTTCTTTATAGCAAATATAAAATATTGGTATCCAGCCAATAATTGGAATGTAAAATAAAATCAAGGTAGGATTTCTGAAAAATGCAAGAATAATTTTAAATATATTTACTTTGTATTCAGTCAAATCCTGTTTTTTTTGCATAAATCTAAAGTCAAAATCAGTAAAAACAACAGCCCAGAAACATATTAAATATTTATGAAAATATTTGATATTTAAAAACATTTCTTTCAGTAATTCGCCAAATTTATAAGGTTTTTTTCCATAAATTTCTTTTGAATCATTTAAATGTTGCTGCATTTTAGTTCTCACTTTTTCAGCAATGTTTTTAAATTCGCTATGAGAAATATCCTCATATTTTTTATCGGTTAAATCATTAAATTTAATTCGTTTACCTGCAACAAAAGTTAATTTTGCCGGAAATGACACATAAAAAAACCAAGGCTGTATTATTGCAATTATGGTTGTAATTCCTTTCGGAAGAAAAGGCATACCAAGTGATTGAGCCAGTTTATTCAACTTTTTAGATTTATATGATAACGGATTTATAAATTCGCCATTTACAGTTGCAAACGGAATAATATCAGTCTGATATTTAATTGCCATTCGAACAAAAGAAGTTTTAAACTCCTGAAGTTGATACCTTTTATCAAAGCCCTTTGCAATTCCAGGAACACCTTCCGGATAAATTAACACATTATGGTTATTATCAAGCATCATAGCATCAAAATTCTCAACTGTAGCATTAACTCCACCCACTTTATGCCAGATATTTTTAATAAGAAAAGCACTCATAAACCGAAAATGAGTTAAAGTAGGTGAAACCAAAACCCGCATAGAATCTGTTCCAAAATTAAATTCCCTGATAAATTTTTCGCTAAACATTATTGCGTCCCAAGGAAAAGCCATTCCTGAGTGATTAGTAGCAAAAATCAGAGGCGAATTTGTATTATTTCTTTTAGGAAAATTTTCAAAACCAATAAATTGACTTCTAAACCAGACTTTACTTATTGGTTTAATTATATTTTCAATAATATTTATTGTATATTCGGAATTGAAATGTTTATTTATTGTATTTAATTTTTTAACAATCTCTTTTTCTGAGACTTCATTATTTTCTTTTTGAATTTCTTTGTTCATTTTTGATTTTTTCTGGAAAAGCAAATATATAACAATATAAGCAAAGAAAATTTATTAAACATCGGTTTTTATTTGGAGAGCTTTAAAATTCTTGTTATACACTTTTTTGAAATCTCTGTTCTTGAGGTCGGTTTGCAAATAACAAAAAACTTTAACTTTTTATCCTCAAGAATATGAAACTAATGTCATGTCAATCATTAATTGACGTATAAATTTCAGGTGAAAACACCTGAAATGTGCAGATAATGTTGCACTTGTCAGGTTTTTTCACCTGAAAACTTTCTCTTGACATGACACTAATTTAAAAATTACATTTATTTTATTTAATGAATGTCCGTAAATATCACAAATAAGATGTCATTTCTTTGAAATCTCTTTGATGTAATCACTGATTTTTAATAAAGTATATCTTAAAATAATTTATTATTTTAGATTTACTTTTATAAATTAGTTCTTCATCTTTCTATATTTCAAAGAGTTCTCTTCGAGATGACAGATTTTGTGATGAAAACGGATATACATTTTTTTTTATATAATTAAATGCAGAATGTATTAAATTTCTGCAATTTAAATGAATTATAAAATAATTTCTGAATTTTATTTATTTTATAAAAATGAAATTGGTCTCAAAATGTATCATAATTAAAATTATTACACAAAACCAGATATTTTGATGTTTTATTAAGACTTAAAAATAATGTTTGATTCAAAATTTTTATATTCTACATTAAATAAATATATTTGTAAACAAAAATTACATAAAAATTTTGAATGAAATTAAAATTAATACGTTGATTAATTGTAGTATAACATTAATTTGAAATATTATTTAAAATCATTGCTAAAAAATTTGATTATTTAAATAAAAATTTAGAAATTTGCACTCCGAAAAAAGAAAATTAGTAAAGCCGAAATAAAATGTCAAAAATTTGTGAAATAACAGGAAAAAGAGTGATGACAGGTAATAATGTATCTCACTCTAACAAAAAATCTAAAAGGAAATTTTATCCAAATTTATTCAACAAAAAATATTTTTTGCAAGATGAAGACCGTTGGATAACATTGAAAGTATCAACCTCAGGAATGAGAACTATCAATAAAATAGGTTTAAAAAATGCTTTGAAAAAAGCTCAGGAAAAAGGGTTAATTAAAAATTATTAAAATTTTAGGAAATGGCTAAAAAAAGTAAAGGTAACAGAGTTCAAGTGATATTAGAATGCACTGAACACAAAGAGAGTGGGTTACCCGGAATGTCAAGATATATTACTACAAAAAACAGAAAAAACACACCGGGTAGAATGGAATTCAAAAAATACAATCCAGTATTGAAAAAAGTAACTGTACACAGAGAAATAAAATAAAAATATTTAACCATGGCAAAGAAGGTTGTTGCAACACTTAAAAAAGTTGATGCTAAAGGTCTTACACGAGTTGTAAAAATGGTAAAATCCGAAAAAACCGGTGCTTATCTATTTAAAGAAGTTATTATAGCCCAAGATTTAGCTCAAGACGCTTTAAAAAAATTAGATAAATAATTCTTTTTTTTGAAAAGATATACAGCTTTCTTCGTGTGAAGAAGGCTTTTTTTTTATATTTGTATCCAAATCAGAATATTTATTTATCAATTAAACAAATATTTTGTTTTGGATTATTTAATTTTGCTTAAATTTAAATTATTATGGCACTGTTCGGATTATTTAACAAAGAAAAAAAAGAAAGCCTTGACAAAGGTTTAGAAAAAACTAAAGAAAATGTTTTTAAAAAACTATCAAGAGCCGTTGTCGGAAAATCAAAAGTTGACGACGAAGTTTTAGATAATCTAGAAGATATTCTTATAAGTTCAGATGTTGGAGTTGATACAACTATAAAAATTATAAAAAGAATTGAAGAACGTGTTGCCCTTGATAAATATTTAAACACCAGCGAATTAAATAAAATTTTAAAACAAGAAATTGCCAAACTTCTCGACGAAAACAATTCATCTAATTTTGAACAAAGTATCGAAACCAAAGATGGAAATCCGTATGTAATTATGGTTGTTGGTGTTAATGGAGTTGGGAAAACTACAACAATCGGAAAATTAGCTTATCAATTTAAACAAGCCGGAAAAAAAGTTTACTTAGGAGCTGCCGATACATTTAGAGCAGCAGCAATAGAACAATTGGTTATTTGGGCTGAAAGAGTTGATGTTCCAATTGTAAAGCAGAAAATGGGCTCAGACCCTGCATCTGTTGCTTTTGATGCACTTACATCTGCCAAAAAAAATAATGCAGATTTAGTAATTATAGACACCGCCGGAAGATTGCACAACAAAATTAATTTAATGAACGAACTTTCTAAAATTAAAAATGTTATGCAGAAAGTTATCCCAGATGCACCACACGAAATTTTACTTGTACTAGATGGTTCAACTGGACAAAATGCCTTTGAACAAGCAAAACAGTTTACTCTTGCTACAGAAGTTACAGCCTTAGCTCTTACAAAATTAGATGGAACTGCAAAAGGTGGAGTTGTGATTGGAATTTCGGACCAGTTCAAAATTCCGGTTAAATATATCGGAATTGGTGAAAAAATGGACGATTTACAAGTTTTTAACAAAGAGGAGTTTGTTGATTCATTGTTTAGTGAAATATAAGTAATTATTGATTAATGACTTATTTTAAATATATTAAAAAAAAATCAGATATTAAGCAATCTCAATACTTTGATATCTGATTTGTTATATCTTAAATATCAACACATTAAAATCATTGAATTTTAATTTTTTAAATAATTGATTATCAGTAAAATATGTTTTCTCTGTATCAATGTGTTCAACAATTTGACAAACTTTTGCAATATAAAACATTAATAATTAATCGTTAATAATTTACCACTTATTAAGGTACACTTACAATCCGAAAACCTAAATCGAAATCTGCTGCCGAAGGAGAAAATCCATTTCTATATGAATTTCGGCAAAAAGAACTATCATAATACCAGCTTCCACCACGATTGGCTCTGCTTTCGTCTGGAGTTAAATTTACAGGATTTGTAACTGCTGCCGAAGTATAGAAGGAAGTATTTAGCCAGTCTAAACACCACTCCCAAACATTTCCGTTCATATCATAAATACCAAAAACATTTGCACTTTTTGTCCCCACTTCGTGGATTTTGCTTTCGCTGTTAGTGCTTATCCATGCAAAATTTCCTACCGTACTTTTTGAAATTGTTCCGGCATAAGTTTGATGCAGAACACCGCCACCTGCAGCATATTCCCACTGAGCCTCGGTAGGGAGACTGTATTTTTTTCCGGTTTCATTACTCAACCATTTGCAATACTCATAAGCTCCAAACCATGAAACATAAATTATCGGAAAATTATCATATCCTTCTTTTACAGACCATGTGCCGTTTAAAAACTGAATTCCGCTTTCTTCGGCTTCGTAACACATGGTTTCGTTAGGATAATCACTTAATTCTTTTGTCGTTGTCTCATTTTTGTAGCTATTTAAAAAATCGCAATACTGAATATTTGTTATTTCGAATTTACTTATTGAATAATTGCTAAGAGTTACTTTATGTGATGGCTTTTCATTAATATATAACTCGTTACCCATAGTAAAATCTCCACCAGTTATTTTTATCATTTCAGGTAAATTTATTATTCCTAACTTTTTTGCTGATATTTTGTTCCCGTTTATTTTTAAAGTTGTTCCGGATATATAATTATCTGATAAAAATGGTGCAATACTGCGACTTATATTACTAAATGTAAAAAAAGAAATTTGTAGAAAAACGACTAATAATAATAATTTTTTCATAGATAATGGATTATAATTTCAATAACATTTGTATAAAAAGTTAAAACGTATTTTAATCTTTTTTAATATGACATATTAGTATAAAAAATAATATATGAAAAGTGATACAAAAAAAGCAATTTGTGAAAAGAAAAAGTTGTAACTCTAAATGGTTCATTAAATTTTAAAAACACATAGTGTTAAGTTAGGTAAAAGATGTGAGGTAAAAAATACCTGACAAGTGCAACATTATCATCACATTTCAGGTATTTCCACCTGATATCTAAACATCAATTTACGATTAACAAAACATTAGTCAAAATTTCTGATTTTTTAAATTAAAAAAAAGGAAACTTTTTAGGGTTTCCTTAAAAAAAAAATGAAATTATGAAAAATCTACTTTTTAATAATTTTTGTAAACAATACTTCGTTTTCTAAGTTTAACTCAACAAAGTAAATGCCAATGATTGAATTTGATAAATCAATTTGAGTTGAATTTCCATTTGTTGCTTTTTCAACAATCAGTTTTCCTGTAATATCATAAATTTTTACATTTTTTATATTTTCGCCAACAATGTTAAAAATGTCAAACGAAGGATTTGGGAAAATGTTAATGTTTTTAGATATTAAATCGGAAATTGATGTAGGTAGTACAGTAACATCAAAACTACATGTTCTTGAGTTAGCTGATGGATCTATTGCTGTCCATGTAATTGTGTGTAAACCAACATTAATAAATGCTCCATTCAAGCTAGCGGCATTATTAAAATCGTTTATAACCGACTGAATAGAACAGTTATCGTCAGTTGAAACCAAATTAAATTCATCTCCAACAACAGTATAGCCATTTGCAGCTACAATATCTTGGTCTTCTGGACAAACTAATATTGGTTTAGAATTATCAACTATAGTTATGGTTGTAGTTTGAGAATTGGTATTACCTGCACAATCAGTTGCTGTTAAAGTTACAGTAACAGGTGCACCAACGTTTGAACAATCAATAGTTTCTGGTGAAATTGATAATACAAAATCGCAGTTATCAGTTGTACCACCATCAAATACTTCAGGGTCTAATGTAATTACAGAGCCATCTTTATCAATAGTATAAGTTCCTCCGGTATTGATAACTACAACAGGGTCTATTTCGTCAATAACTGTAATAACAACTGTTACTGAATTTGAATTTCCGCTTTGGTCGAAAACTGTAAATGTTACATTATTAGTACCAATATTTGAACCATCAAAAGTATATTTACTTAATGTCATTACATCAATTAAACAATTGTCAGTTGAATTATTATTTACAGCTGAAGCTGTGGCTGTTGCAACTCCTCCGGCATTTAACGAAATTGTAATATTTTGACCTATAGCAACAGGATTAATGTTATCTTCAACAGTAACAACAGCTGTTGATGTGCTTGAATTTCCAAGCATATCGGTAACTGTTAAATTTACAGTATTTTCGCCTAAATCCTCACAACCAAAAGTAGAAGGTACAACTGTATAAGTTGAAATTCCGTAATTATCAGTTGAACCATTATTAACAGCTTCACCGTTAATTACTACTGTACCATTTGAATTTAATTCTACTGTAATATTCTGTGTATTTACAGTTGGTAATTCGGTATCAAATAGAATGTAAATAATATCAATAATTTCAATTGATGGAGCATTTGCCAAAACTACAGATAAAGTAATTTCGCGGGTTAATTTATTAGGTGTCGCACTTGTGTTTTTGTATATCAATTTTCGTAGAACAGTCTGATAAACAGCTTGAGTAGCCGAACCTGTAAGAGTCATTACTCCTGTTGCAGGTACAAATTCGTAAGCAATTCCGTTATCTGTTCCTGTAATAGTTCCGTTAATATTTAAAACATCTTGTGTTGTTAAAAAATTCCCTGTAATTTCAGCTTTAGCACTTAATAAGTTAGTTGGATTTGCATCAGTAATTGTTGACAAATTTGAGAATAATAAAGATAAATTTAATTCTCCATAAGTTGTATTTCCGTCAATTAGTAATTCAGGAACATCAAGAGTTGTTGCATTAACAGGGTTACCAGTTGCAGTTGAAACCAAATATTGTTGCCCGTTTGCAACACCATTATATTCAACAACCATAACTCTGTATTCGGTATTATCTAGCAAACTAGTTACAATAACTGAATTTCCTGTTCCGTTGTAAACACAATACCAATCGCTTGTTCCTATTTCGCTACCTGACATAAACATTGAATTTGCATTATATGTTGTAGTATTAACAGGAGCAGCTTCGCCGGTATTTGTTTGTTTTACAAAAACAGCTGCTTTTGAGCCGTTTCCGTCGGTCCAGTCAACCTGAAACGAATAATAATCAATCTGAGAAATTAAAACATTATTTGCTTGTAATGTTGGAACTGCAGCATAGTTTACGGTTAATGTAAAAGTAGCAGTTACGGATCCTGCCGGATTGCCTGCAGTAATTGTATACGAAGTTAAAGGAATTGTACTTGTTGGAATACCCGAAATAACACCTGTTGTTGTATTAAAAATAAGACCTGCAGGTAAAGGCGAACTTATTGTATAATAAGTAATTGTAGTACCACCTACGACTGTTGGAGAAGACAATACTGTTGTTTCACCAAAAATTGCAACAACTGGGTTTGGAGAATAACTTAAACTTGTTGGTGCTACTGCATTAACTGTAGTAAGTGTAAATGTTGCTGTAGTGCCACCTGTTATATTAGATGCAGTTACAGTATAATCAGTCTGTGAAGTAGCAACTGTTGGTATTCCGGAAATAACACCGGTTGTAGCATTTATTGTTACACCAGTAGGTAGTGCAGGAGATATTGTATAACCTGTAACAACTCCCGATACTGTAGGACTTGAAGAAACATTTTGATTATTGATAGCAGCTACCACTGGATTTGGAGAATATGATAAACCGGTTGGAGCTGGTGGATTAACAGTATAAGTTAATGAAGTATTAGCTGTACAACCGCCTGCTGTAGTTGTAGTTAGTGTTACAAGACAATTGCCGTATGTGGAAAAAGTATTTGTAAAAGTTGAGGTGGTATAAGTTGTACCACAAACATTCCAATTCCAAGATGTTACTACATCTGTAGCTGAAACAGATACGTTATCTACTCCCCAATTGTCAAATTCGTCACCGCTACTTGAAAATTGAATCCATCTGAACCTTGTACTTGCAGTTTGGGCAGCTACAGGAATATTTCTAACATAAGCATTCCAAACATATAATTCTGGTCGTAAAGTTCTTGATGGATCTGGTTCCCAATAATCAATCTGTACCCAATCGACTCCATTGATTGAATATTGTAAATAAAAACCTTCTGCTGGTTCGTCTGGGTCTTCACAACCCGGATTCGGGTCATCTGCTCCATAACGGAATTCAAAAAATAATTGACCTCCATAAGTTACATCAAGAGGATTTGTTGTAACGTGTCTATAACCGCTCACATCTCTGGTAGTTGCCCAGAAATAAGGTGTATTATCAGGTGCATCTACATAACATGGTTCTCCGATTGTGTAAGGACTTGCAGTCCAACCAACAGGCAAAGCTCCTCCGTTAAATGTAAAAGCCGTTGCATTTGACATAGTTACACTTGAAAAAGCAACATTTAAATTTGGAGATGTTCCACTCGCCGGGGTTGTATTTATAGTGGCGGTACACTGAGCAAAAAGCCCATTGTAGAAACCAAACCCCAAAATAACAAAAACTAAAGAAATTAGTTTTAAGTTCATATTTCTCATATTTTATAATTTTATAGTTAAAATATTTTTATTAATAATTTTTTTAGTTCAATTTAAATTCTCTGATATCAGTCATTTCTAAACCTGAAAATTTATAATCCTGAACTTTACTGCCAACAATAACTCCCAGTTTTGTATTCCATGATGTTTCACAATCTCCTTCTTTAATTTCATTTGGAGCTAAAATTATATTTACTATTTTCTCATTAGTAGCACCTTCTGAAATTTCATTATCGAAAGAAGTTGAATATGTCCAGTAAACATAAACTTGGTCTTTTGTTTTATTTTCGAATTTAAACAACACTTTTTCAGGATAAAAACCATTAGCGGCATCGCTGCAATCACAGTATTTATAGTATATATCCACAAGTTCTAAAGATTTGTACATAATCCATTCTTCAGAATATTTTTTTGATTCAACACTTCCTAAAATACTATTTTGAGCAAATAAGTTAAAACCTTGAAAAACAATAATCAAGAATAACAATAAACTTAATTTTTTCATAAATACAATTTTTATAATTTTCCTACTCTATTCAGGATTTTCGGAATACTCCTTTTAAAAATAGCTGCTTTTTCATTAAGCAGAAGTTTATTTTTTTTTAATCCATTAATCTAAAAATCAGATTGATACTAAACCGACAACAAAAACACCACTGCACCTTTGAGGTGTTTTCACCTCAAAGCTTAGAATATCAGGTGAAAACACTTGACATATTCATATTTTTATCGCTAAACTTGATGACGTTTTAGTATGACAATAAAAATAATAAAAAAATTTAAATGACCGTTTTGATAGTTTATGTTAATTTATTTTATTATTCCGTCTGAAAGTTTGAAACAATCAGACGGATTTTTAAAACACACAAAACTCAATTAACAAACTTTTTATTTAATTTTAAATCAATCAGATGTTTAATAAAATCAGTATTATTCAACAATTTTAAATTCAACTCTTCGATTTTTAGCTTTATTTGCTGCAGTATCATTTGGAACTAACGGAATTGTTTCGCCATAACCGGTGGCTATTAATCTGTTAGCTGAAATACCTTTACTTACAGCGTAAGCTTTACAAGCATCAGCACGGTCTTGAGAAAGTTTCAAATTCTTTGCATCATCACCTACGTTATCAGTATGTCCGCTAATTGTTACACTTAGTTCTGGATTATCAGTCATAACTGTTACAAGTTCATCAAGTACTGCATAAGATGCTGAATCTTTAATGATTGCTTTATTTGTTTCAAAATTAACCTGACCTAATTCAAATGATTGATCAGCAGCTAAAGGAGTTACTCTAACATCTAAGAAGAAATCTTTAGCAGTAGCTTTGGTTAAATTAACAGTTTCTTTTAAAGTTACAAAACCTTTACCTGAAACTTGAATAGTGTATTTTCCTTCAACAAGTTGTTCTTCTACAGTTCCTGTTACAGTACTTGTTGTAACTTCTCCAGCTGCATTGGTAATAGTTAATTTAGCTGGCATTAATTCTCCGGTAGCCTTATTCTTAACACTTCCTTTTAAAATAAGATATTGTTCTAAATCAGTTTCTTTTTCAAATTCCATTTTATCGCAAGGCATAGTAAATGTTTCAGATTTTGTTACATAGCCATCAACCGAAACTTCAAGTTTGTAAGTTTTGCAAGGTTCTAAAGCTGTTTGGTAGTTTCCATCATTGTCAGATTTTCCAGTGTAAACAATAGTACCTTTTTCGTCGTATAGTTTTACAGTTGCATTTCCTGGTTCTGTAATACCTATAAATGAAGTAGTTTTAGGTTTAAGAATAGCATCATAAGTTTTATTGGTTTCTTCTTCACCAATAGCAACTATATCGTTAACTGAATAGAAATTAGGAGCGTTTACTTCTACTTTGTAAGTTTTTCCGATAGGTAAATCGGCTTTGTAATTACCTTTATCGTTAGAAGTTGTTCTTAACACTTCAACACCGGTTTCGTCATAAAAAATAACATCAGCAATGACAGGTCCACCATCTAATTGATTTTTAACTGTACCTGATAGATTTGTTGTTGTTGGTTTTCTGTCCAAAAGTCCATCGCCAAATTTATAAATTAATTGAATTTCATGAGTTCCGCTAGAAGCCAAACCAAGTACATCGTTATCCATTTGATATGCATAACCCAGCTTAAAACCATTAAAACTAACACCTGCACTATATATAAGAGCATTGCTTGAACGATAACCGGCTTGTAACCAAATAGTATTATTCCATTCACCCATTAAATTTCCTTCGAACTGATAAGGAGTTGTTTTTGTACCACGTACTAATACAGAAGGTTTTAATTTCCAAGTTCCTCCGCTTAACATTAAGTCGTAAGATAAAATTCCTAACATATAAGTATTTAGAATTTTGCGTTCATAAAGTTGTGGAAATACCAACTGAGCTTCGAGACCTTTGAAGTAGTAACTTAAACCAGCCGAAACAAGTACAGAAGTATTGTCGTAAACATTGTTAACAAGTGCTGGGTCTGTTAAATCGGTAATTCCGGTAACATCGGCTGAATTTAATTTATCGTTAATAAATCCGGCTCCAACACCTAGTGTAAGATAATTGTCATCTGCAAATTTTGCTCTGTAACCATAACTTAATTGTCCCGCAAAATTATTCATAATACCATGTTTTTTATTTACGATATTTAGACCTAGACCCATATTTTTTGAGAAAGGTCCATGAATACCGAAAGTATTTACACGAGGAGCACCATCAAATCCAACCCATTGAATATGTGAATTTAAATAAGCACTAAACATATTATCGAAAGTATGTGCCGGATTGTATAAATAACCGTTTTGCATATACAAATTGTAATTTGCAAATTCTTGAGCATTAAGTTTTCCTATAGCTAAAGAAAAAAATGCTACAATAAAAAATAAATAAATCTTCTTCATATTTAGTATTTTAAATTATTAATATCTATTGTTGTTTCAATTTTTTGTAAAGTAAAGGTTAATAAACTATATGAATATTAACACTTTACTTTTCAACATAACTAAATTTATTTTATGAAACAAAAATTATTTAATGACTGTAATTGTACCTGTAATTTTTATTTCGTCTTTAATAAACATGTAATAATATGTATCACTTTCGAGTTTATTACCATTAAATGATGCATCCCAAGTGTTATCATAATTATCAGATTCGTAGATTAAAGCATGAATATTATTCCAGATATAAAGTTTGTAGTCCTGAACTAAATCAAGATTATCAATTTTCCAAGTATCGTTAACACCATCACCATTTGGAGAGAAGAAATTTGGAATATCATCAGCAGTAGGTATTTTTAAAGTTTTAACATTACCAGGATTTGTTGTATTAGTTTCGTTTAAATACAATTGATTATCTACAAGACCATTATATTCAATTACCATTAAACGATATTCTGTATTTGGAGTAAGACCTGTTACTGTAACATTTCTTTCGGTACCGTTGTAAACACAATACCAACCTGTTGAACCTAACTGGTCGCCAGTCATAAATTTGGTATTATCAACGTAAGTTACAAAATCTTCAGCTTCTGCGGAACCAGTGTTTGTTTGTTTTACAAATACAACATTTTTTTCTCCGTCTCCACGTGTCCAGTCTGCATCAAAATTTTCGTATCTGATATTTGAAAACTCAAGATTACTTGCCTGCATATCTGGTCTTAATGGTAAAGTGTAAGTATTAATTGGATTAAGAACAGCTGTGATAGTAAGATAATTTTGATAACCTTCCATATAGTAATTGTATTCGCAAACCATAATTCTGTATTCAGTTTCTATTTCTAAACCTGTAACAGTAACAGTGCTAGCAGTACCATTATAAACACAAGACCAGTTTCCTGATTCGTCAGTATCACCTGCACCAAACTCAGCATTAGCAAGATAAGCTATACCACCTTCCAAGATTGGTTTTCCTGAGTTACCTTCGAGTACAAATACAGCTCTTAATTCACCGTTTCCGTTTATCCAATTAAATGTTAATGAATTATCTGTGCGACTTGTAGCAACTATATCATGTGCTTGTTCACTTGGACTATAAGTTAATGTATTAGTTGTAATTGGATTAAGTGTAGCAATATTTAAATTATAGTTTTCACTTCCATTTTCGCCGTTATATTCGAGAACCATAATTCTGTATTCTGTTTCAACAGTTAGATTTTCGATAACAACGTTATTTTCAGTACCATTGTATATGCAGAACCAACCTGTATTTCCAATTTGTGAACCTAAGCTGAAAGTAACATCGTCAATATAAGTAACACCATCAAGAGCAACAGGTTCGCCTGTATTTCCTTCGAATACAAAAACAGCTCTTGATTCACCGTTTCCATTAGTCCATTCAATATCTAATTTGTTTACAAATTTATGATTAACAATAATATCATGAGCCTGAACAGTTGGTTCTAAAGCTAATGTTTTTCCGTTTGCCGGATTGTTTGTTGAAGGAGTTGATAAATATTTTTCACCTAATAAGAAGCCATTATATTCAACTACCATAACTCTATATTCAGTTTCAGGAGAAAATGCTGTAACAGTTATTTCGTTATCTGTACCATTGTAAACACAATACCATCCTGAAGCACCAATTTGAGTACCGCTCATAAATGCAGAGTTTGCGGTATAAGTTGTGTTTTCAACTGGAGTTGCTTCGCCTGTATTTGCTTGTTTTACAAAAACTGCACAGTATTGACCATTTCCACGTGTCCAGTCAACATCAAACTGTGTAGAGTGAGGATTACTAATGATTACGTTTGTAGCCTGAACAGTTGGAGCAACAGCATAAACTGTAATAGTTACAGTTGCAGTTGTGCTTCCTCCTTCGTTAGTTGCAGTAACAGTAAATACAGTTGGAGGAACAACAACAGTAGGAGTTCCTGATATAATTCCTGTTACAGGGTCAATTGTTAAACCTGCCGGTAAATTTGGACAAGTAAAAACAACTTCAATACCTTCGTAAGTTGGAACCGATGGAGTAATTGCTGTTCCAACAGTTGTTGAAATTGGATTAGGCAGATATGTTAAGCCTGAAGGAGGCATCATAACTATTACAATTGTTACATTTTCTGGAGTTCCGGCAACTTCTACCGAGCCGTTTGAAACATAATATCCTATTAATTCGGTAGTGTAACCAAATAAACCATTTGGTAATCCAACAGTAGCAACACCATTGTTGTCAGTAGTTAAAGTTTGACCATTAACAACTATTGTTACATTTGGCATTATTACGTTATTTAAGTCAACTACTGTAAAAGTTACAGTTTGAGTTGCAGAAGTAGGAGTTAAAATTACGGATTCATTTTTATTAGCACTTGCAACTACTGCAGTACCTGTAGCAGAATTGAAACCTGCTGCATTTACAGTATAACTGTAATTTCCGTTAGGAACTTGTAGTGTTGCAATTCCACCGGCTATTGTTGTTAAAGTTTGAGCATTTACGCTAATTGTAGCACCAACTACAGGAACTGCTGAACCATCAACAACTGTAAAAGTAAGAGTATATAATGTACCGGCAGGTATAAATGTAACTGTAATATTAACAGGACTTGAACCAACTGTTATAGTTCCTGATACATCAGCTAAACCTTGAGAAGAAGCTATGTATGGATAATTACCTGCAGGTAATTCGATAGTTGCAATACCACTAGCATTTGTAACAATAGTTTGTCCGTTTATTACAATTTCTGTATTTGGAAGTAGATTTGTACCATTTGTAGCAGTAAAAGTAACAAGTTGAGTTACGACTGGAGTTGTTACATAAACTGTAACATCTAATCCATTAACAATAACAACACCAACAATAGGTTCTTCGCCCGGAATATTGACTATATAAGTATAAACTCCATTTTGTAAGTCTATAGTTGCTATACCACCTGTAGTTGTAATAGTTTGACCATCGACTACAATAGTTGCACCTTCAACCGGAGTTCCATCATCGGAAACATCGAAAGTAACAGTATAACCATTTCCTACTGTTACAATAACATCGTCGGCACAGTAAGTAGTTGAAAATTCAGCAAATACTATATCATCAATTGCAAAATCGTTACCTGCATTAATTGTATTTTGATTTACAACGCTAATTGTAATTGAAGTATTTGAACCGGAATTCCATGTTTCCTGGAATTTTGTCCATCCGCAAGTACCTGCCGAAGCTGTAAATGGGCTTCCTAAATTTGTACCGTTTATACTAAACTGTAAAGTTGCCGGATTGCTTGGATGTACTGATGTTAAATGTGCATAGAAAGCATAATCTGTATTTGGTTGAACTGTAATATTTTGCGACCAAATTACTTCGTTAGCAACAGGAGCACCATTTATTATCATCATATTGCCTGAACCTGTTGTATGGTCGGTACACGCTGAAAAATCGGGGTGATAACTATGTGGATTTGTTCCAATGCCATACAAACCTTCAAGATTCAAAGCTGTTGGAGCTTGTGCTACATAACCATAATCTGAAGTAAATCCTGTGTTGCCAGCTTCAAAGTCTCCATTAACTGCTATGTTTGCACCATATTGGCTAATTCCTACAACTGTGTAAGTAGTTACAGAACCATCGGCACCACCTGAAACGGTTGGATTTGCTATATTTGGATTGCTCAAACCGGTTGTAGGATGCCATTCATAAGTATCGGCACCGCTTGCACCAAGCTGAGCAAAACTACCAAATTCGTAAGTAAGGTCTGAACCGGCATTTAAACCACAACCTGAAAGAGAAGTAACAACACCACGCAAAGAAACTGTTTTAGAAGTAACATCAGTACTTGATAATGTTAAATCCTGATATGCAAAACCTTCTACTGCAGTTCCGTTAATTCTAACATAAACGATTTGGTTAGTAACACTTCCGCCCGAATGAGGAATAGTTACAGTTGGAGTATAAGTTGTTCCATCTAATGAAACTTCGTATTTGTCGGGAGCTGTTACAATTAGATTTGCAGTTAAATTGGTTGCAGATGTAGTAAAAGTTTTTGCAGCCGATGGAGTTCCAAAAGGTGTTACAAAATACTCAAGTAGATTTGTTGAAGTAGTTATACCACCGGTAACAGAACCTGCATCAGCAGTAAAAGCCCAGATACAATCAACAGTATAAGAACTTGCACCACTCAAATTGTATTGCAATGCCATACCATTGTCAACAAATCCTGTAGCAACTTCATTTCCTAAACCTGCACCAGGAATACCATTCTGACCTATTAATCCCCAAATTGTACTATAACTTTGTACAGAATAAGCATTAGGCAAAGGGGTAACAGGTACATACATTTGGAATTGAGTTGCTAAATTTGGATCTGCATTATTTGTTCCGGCAACTGCTCCTGTAGAAGGATCATACCAACAATAGCCAGAGTCAGAACCACCAAGCATTAAATCCTGTGCTATAAAAGTAGTAACATTACCAACTCCAGGTAAATTAATAGTCCAGGTTACATTAAAATAATCTAAACCGTTTACATAAGAAGTTGTAGCAGTCATAGAAATTCCAGTAGGATCATTAAAAGTAGTAACGACTCTAAATGGATCTGATGCACTACCTGAACCAACAACATCGGCTTGCGAAACTGGAACCCAGTTGCGGAAAGAACCCATTGCTGCTCCTGAAAATCCTATAGAAGTACCATTATACCAAGCAAAAAGACCACCCGAAGCTGGTATTGCACTTGCACTATAAACTTGATTTGAACCAAAAACACTATGATGTACCTGATAATCTCCGCCATCTCCAACATAAATTGTCAATGGACTTCCCGTAATAGTTTTGTAAGTTGTACTTGATTTTAAACCAACCGTTGGTTTGCCTTTTTCGGTTGCTTCCTGTGCAACAATATCATTACTTAGATAAGTAACAAGCAAAAAAAGAAATACAAAAAAAGTAGTTAACTTTCTCATAAATTATAAATTTTAATGATTAATAAACTTGTTAATTGATAGATTTTTCTCATTTTTTTAATTGATTATATTGTGCCTACTCTTTATAGTTTTTCAGCATCCACTTTCTTTTTATTATTATAATTTTCTTTTTCCAAAAGCTTCTCAATTTTTTTCATTAGTATTAAAAAAGCATTTATAGAGATATTCATCATCTTTACTAATTCGTCAATATATTTTTTGTCTTTTGTATTTTTCATTGCAAAAAATAATTTTTATGTTTGCAACATTTTGACAAATCTATAATCTATTAATAACAGTTAAGCATTTTAATACCTCACAAAAACTCTACATTAACAAAAAAAAATACTACATCTATTTCACTTTTATAAATTTGTTATTTCACACAAGTACTACATTATTTTTTTTAGGTTTTTTATTAAAAATGATATTTACTGAGGTTTTTCTGATAATATATTGTAAAGAATAGAAATAAATATTTCACATTACTTTCACATTTCATAATTAGCTATTGTTATATTAATGTGAAAGTAATATATTAATTTATTGTAATATTGCTAATTACAAAATTAGAGATAGGAATTACAAATTTAAAATGAATGCTATATAATTTTTAGTATTTTATTTTATTTTTTATATTTGCATTAGAACAAAATAAAATAAGAATACATAAATCTGTGCTAATTCTTCGATTAATAAGTAGGATTTATTAAATACTAAAAATATATATTCTAAAAATGAAACAACTTTTACTAATTATTCCTTTACTGATATTTTTTCAAGTCAATGCACAAACCACAAAACTTGACAGTTTGCAGAGTATTCTCAAAACACAAAAAGGCGAAGATAAAGTAAATACATTAGCAGAAATCGGCAAATGTTATTATTCAACAAAACCTGATTCGGGTTTATTTTATATTGATATAGCCTTGAATTTAATTGAAAAAGAAAAACTTGAAGAGTATTATGCACAATGTTATGTAACCAAAGGCATTTGTTATTTTTACAAAAATGAACTTTCAGAAGCATTAAAATATTATAGAGAATCTGAAATTTGGGGAGTAAAATTCAAAAATCATATACAACTCGGTAAGGTTTATAATTGCATAGGGACTTATTATCAAATTAAAAATCAATATGATTCGGCATTGATTGTTTTTGATAAAGCAATCGAAAATCACAAATTATCCGGAAGAACAGAAATGTTGGGTAATGTTTATGATAATATCGGAATAATTCATTATCTTAAAGGTGAATATAATTCAGCTCTCGAAAATTTCTTAATAGCAAAAGGTTATTTTGAAGAATTTAAAGATGAGAAATTTTTAGCTGCTTCATATTACAAAATAGCAAGCATATATACTGAGCTGAAAAATTTCACCGAAGCCGAAAAATATGCACTTTTATCTTACAATATTTTAAAAGAAACAACAAATTATCTCGATATTATAAGATCTTTACTAAATTTAGGGATAATAAGCAAAGAACAAAAAAAATACGAATTATCATTAACCTATTACAACGAAGCCTTGGAAGTTAATAAAAATGAACCTACAAAATATGTTGAAGCATCAATATATGGCAATATCGGAAATGTATATATTAGAATGGAAAATTATCCTAAAGCGAAAGAATTTCATCTTTTAGGTTTAAGACTATCGGAAGAAGTAAACAACTTTCCAACAATTGCTTCGGGAAATTTTAATTTAGGTGATATTGAATTTATTTTAGAAAATTATTCAGAAGCTGAAAAATATTTTGTAGTTGCAAAAAACAAATATGAAGAAATTGACGAAGTAAGTAATATATTAAAGTGTTACAGTAAATTATATGAAACTTACAAAGCTCAGAATAAAATTAACTTATCATTTGAATATCTTGAGAAATATAGTTTTTTAAATGATTCAATATTAAAAACAGAAAAAGGAAAATCGTTAGATTCGCTTTTAGCTGTTTTCCACACAAAAGAAATTGAGTCTGAGAATATAATCTTGACAAAAGAAACGGAAATAAAATCAAAAACAATCGAAAATCAAAGAATATATATGGTTTCAGCTTTCGTTATCATAACCTTAATTGTTTTGCTTACTTTAATTATTCTGAAAAACCGAAATAAACTGAAAATAGCTTATAATATTGTAAATCAGAAAAATTCAGAAATATTACAATACGCAGAAGAATTGAAGGCATCTAATGAAAAACTGCTTGAAATGGATAAATTTAAAGCCGGTTTAATGCAAATGATTGTTCACGACCTTAAAAATCCGTTAAGTAATTTGTTGAATATAGGTATTATAAAATCACAGGAAGAGCAAATTAAAATTGTAACCCGAACTTCAAAACAAATTTTAAATCAAACTTACAATATTTTAGATGTTTACAAATATGAAGATTTGAAAATGAATTTGAAATTATCAACAATATTTGTAAACGAACTTATTAATAATGCTGTTGAAGAAGTAAATCATCTTCTCAAAAATAAGAACATTATAACAGAAATCGATATTTCAGAAAATATTTCTGTAAATTGTGATATTGAAACAATTACACGAGTTCTTGTAAATCTGCTGACAAATGCAATAAAATATTCCGAATTAAATTCGAAAATCGAAATTAAAGTTACTAAAACTGAAACTTTTGCAGAATTTTCGGTTTTAAATTTCGGTACAACAATTCCAAAAGAATATCACCAAAAAATATTCGATAAATTTGTTCAACTAGAAGCAAAAAATAGCGGAAAAGTTCAATCAACCGGTTTAGGTTTAACATTTTGTAAATTAGCAGTTGAAAGTCATAATAATAAAATATATGTTGATTCAACTTTTGAAAAAGGAACTAAATTCGTATTTAATTTACCTGTAGTTGAAGAACTTGAAAAACAAAATCAAGTTGCCGAAAAAGCAGAATTAGATAATCTCCTTTCGGAAGAAGAAATAAAATCATTATCACAATATTACACAATTTTTTCTGAAACACAGTTATACAAAACATCAAAAATTAAAAATGTTATTGAGCAGATTAAAGAACAAAATCAAAGCAATAATATAAATAAATGGTGCGAAGATATTTACAATTCTGCTCTAAATAATAATCAACAAAAATATTTTCAACTTCTCGAAATAATTAAATAAAAATGAACTATTTAAAAATACTAACCATTGACGATGATACAGAAATATTGAATACTATAAACAATATTTTGACAAATAATTATAAAAAAGCTGAAGTTTTAAGTGCAACAAATGCAAGTTTTGCTTTGGAAATACTTAAAGAAGAAAAAGTTGATTTAATTATTTCGGACTGGAGTATGCCTCAAATGTCTGGAATTGAATTTATAAACATTTTACAACAAAATTCAGAAACGGCATTAATTCCGGTAATAATTTGCACTGGTTTAATGCTTAAAAAAGAACATCTTGCTGAAGCTCTTAACAAAGGGGCAATTGATTATTTAAAAAAACCGGTCGATGAAGTTGAACTGATTGCAAGAATAAATTCAATTCTCAGATACAAAGAACTTAATAATCAATATTTGACTGAATTGAACACAAAAAAAGAACTTGAAAAAAAAATACTCGAAGAAAAGGTTGAAAAAGCTGATAAAGAAATAAGTACAAGAGTATTAATGTTAAGTAAATATAACGAACTTTTAAAAAATACAGCCGAAAAACTACGTAAACTTCCAACTTGTACTAATAGTAATTTTTGCAAACCTCATATTGCTGATATTGTTTCAGGTATTACTACAAATATTTTGAACGAAAATTGGGAAAATATGATAATAACTTTCGAGAAATTATATCCTTCATTTTTTACCGATTTGATGCTGAAATATCCAGACTTAACTAAAAATGAAACACGCCTTTGTGCTTTACTCAAATTAGGACTTTCGACAAAAGAAATTTCAGCAATAACAATGCAATCGCAACGAGCAGTAGAAATGGCACGTTACAGATTAAGAACAAAAATGAATTTAAATACAGATGATAATTTTGTAAATTATTTTTAAAAATTAAAAAAGTGTCTTGTCCTGAAATAAGTTTACACAAAACGAGTAAAAATGAAAGAAGAACGTAAACTATTATTAGGATTAATACTTAAAGGAAATTGTCCAAAATCGGGAAGCTGTTTCTCTGAAAAAAAACATTTTATTATAAAAGAGTTAATACTAAATCGACATCAAGTTTAGCGATAAAAATATACATATATCAGGTGTTTTCACCTGATATTCTACGCTTTGATGTGAAAACACCTCAAAGTTGCAGTGGTGTTTTTGAGGTCGGTTTAGTATAAGTAACCAGTCAAATTTATTTAGATATTCAAATTTTGTAATTTATTGAATTTGAATTAAATATTTTCAAATTATCTAATTTTCTCATTACTTATTATCCGGAGATCCAACAAATTAATCCACAATATTAAATAACTATTACAACTTTTGTTGAAACTGATTTAAACTAAAATTAATGCGTTTATATTCAATATTTATGAGCAAAATTATGTAATATATGTTTAACTATATTTTGAAAGCTCAAAAAAAAAACTAAATTTTGCAGCCAATATTAATTGTAATTATTAAAAAAGTCATGACAAATAACATTTATAAATTTACTTTTGTAAGCATTTTGTTTTCAATTATTTTACTTTTCGGCAATTGTGGCACAGGAAAAAATAATAAAGATTCATCGCAAGATTCGACAAATACTGAGAACACAACCATAGAAAAAATAGCAGGTCAGATACCTTTTGATTTTCCAATAGTTAAAACATCTTCAAAAGAAGGAGAATATGTATTGTCTCCATCAAAATCATTTTTAGACGAGGCTTGGACTGAAGGTGGCGAAAATTCAACATTTATTTTTTACTCCAGAAAAATGGTAAAATCAGGCGAATCAGAATCAGAAGTTGTTGAAGTATCAGAAAATGTAATAATTCCTAATTCTTTGATAATTCCAATTCCATCTGGACAAGAGGCAAAGAAAGGCGATATTGTATTAACTTGGTGGCAATCAGGTTCTGGAATGTCGAGAGCAATTGTAATGGACGACTCTAATCCAAAAGAACCAAAAGTAAGATATCTTGATTTAGATTGGGAATATTATGGCGAAACCGAAGAAAATTTAAAACCAAACAGTTTTGTAAAAATTACAGATATGTGGCAACCCGGTACATCGGTTGCTTACAAAGACGATTATTATATGAATCATGTTCAGGTTGTAAGGGTTGAAGGCGACAAAGTTTTAACAATCGGATGGGCTGGAAGAATTGCTGTTATAAAAAAACAGGATTGTTATCCAATTCCGGTAACATTAGATTTGAAAAAAGGCGATAAGGTTCAGGTTCCGCATATTGGAAGTTACACTAACGGAATAATTAACAAATACGATGCAAATGTTGGTCGTGCTTGGGTTGATATTGAATTTGGTGGACAGAAACAGGAAATTGTTGTTCCAATCGGCGAAATTACTAAAGACTTAGTTTTAGAAGATTAAATTGAGCTTGTACAGAAATTTCAATAGATTTGAAAAATAAATATTATTCAACACAGATTACACTGATTTTAAAAGGAAACATAATAAACTAATTATATAATCTGTGTTAATCAATTAATTAAGATAAAAAAATGCTGGATATATTATACGAGGATAATCATCTTATTTCAATAAATAAATCGAGTTCTGATATTGTACAGGGCGATAAAACTGGTGATGAACCTATTACAGAAAAAGTAAAGCAGTATATCAAAAAAAAATACAACAAACCGGGTGAAGTATATCTGGGTTTACCCCATCGGCTTGACCGACCTACAAGCGGAATTGTAATACTTGCCAAAACAAGTAAAGCACTTTCGAGATTAAACCAGATGTTTCAAGATGGCGAAATAAAAAAAATATACTGGGCAGCAGTTGATGTTAAACCTTCCGAAGATAGTGCACAATTAATTCATTATCTGGTAAGAAACGAAAAACAAAATAAATCATTCGCTTACGAAAAAGAAGTTCCGAATTCAAAAATAGCAAAACTTAATTACGAAGTTATTGCAAAATCAGAACATTTTTACTTGCTTGAAATTGAACTTCTAACCGGAAGACATCATCAAATAAGGGCACAACTTGCAGCAATAGGGTGTAGAATTAAAGGCGATTTAAAATATGGTTTCGACCGGTCTAATAAAAATGCAGGAATACATTTGCACGCCCGTAAAGCTGAATTTTTACATCCGGTTTCAAAAGAAAAAATAACGATAACAGCCAAGCCTCCAAATGATAATCTTTGGAATTATTTTGTAAATGCTGTCGAAAAAAAATAATAAAATAATATTAAATACATTAAAATGAAAAAAGTTATAAATACAGAAAAAGCACCAAAAGCAATTGGTCCTTATAGTCAGGCAATTGAAGTTAATGGAATGTTGTTTGTTTCGGGGCAAATTCCTATTGATTCTGCAACAGGAAAAGTTGTAGAAGGTGGTATAAAAGAACAAACCGAACAAGTTATGAAAAATATTGGAGCAATTTTAGAAACTGCCGGATATAGTTTTAGTGATGTTGTAAAATCTACTTGTCTTCTTGATAATATGGATAATTTTGCTGCAATGAACGAAATTTACGGAAAATATTATTCAGAAAATCCACCGGCACGAGCAGCTTATGGAGTTGTTAAATTGCCTTTAGGTGTTTTAGTTGAAATTGAAACTATTGCAGTAAAATAAGTAGTGGTTCAGATTTATCTGTAGGTTTTATATAAACTTTATGAGCAACTATAATGCTAATTGTCAGGTGAAAACACCTGACAAGTGCAACAAATAAAATAAACAAATAAAAGTGGTTGTTTATACTAAATTGTGAATATAATTTGGATTTTATTTTTTAACACGAAGTCACTAAGATACTAAATTAAAATACTTTGTGTCTCCGTGTCTTTGTGTTCAATTCTAAATTATTTAGACATATTAGTATACTTTGCTCAATTTATTCGAACTTATTTTTTGATTTATAAAGTTTGGAAAAAAAACAAAAACACAAAGTCCATTTTACTATTTTAAGTTAAGGACTTTGTGTTTAATATTTTCAACAAAAATATTTAGGTAACTTGAGAAATTTATTTATATATTTAAATTTTGTAATTTATTGAATATGAATTAAATATTTTCAAATTTTCTAATTTTCAAATTATCACATTACTTATTCGTTCTTTACAGGATACGTTGGAATAGCTTCTACTTTAGTATTATAACTTTTAATTTCCTCCTCTATCACTCTTATAGCTTCATCAAGCTGAGCATCTACTCCTTTGTAAACATCAGCCGGATTGTTTTCTAACTCAATATCAGGGTCAACACCGTAACCTTCAATTATCCATTCTGTACCATCAATTGAATATTTTCCGAATTCGGGTTTTCTAAATTCGCCACCGTCAATAAATGGTAATGAGCCTCTTATACCTACAACCCCACCCCATGTACGATTTCCGATAACAGTTCCCATTCCGTAAAATTTAAACTGGTAAGGAAACAAGTCGCCATCAGATGCTGAATATTCGTTAACTAACATAACTTTAGGTCCAACCATCATTTCATCTGGATTTACACTTCCAACCGGAACGTTTCTTGCAACTGATGCATAAACCATTTCGCGTTTTAATCTTTCAATAATCATTGGCGAAACGTTTCCACCACCATTTCCTCTATCGTCAATTATTAATCCTTTTTTCTGTAGCTGAGGATAAAAATATTTTACAAATTCATTCAAACCCGCCGAAGACATATCCGGAATGTGAATGTAACCTACTGTACCATTAGTTGCTTCGTTAACTTTTTCAAGATTAGTTTCAACCCAGTTATAATAATACAAATCTAACTCGCTCGAAAGTGGTTTTACGATATATTTTTTACTTCCAATTTCTTTTGCAGACGAATTTACAGTAAGTTCAATTTGCTTATCTGCTGTATTTAACAATAATTGATAAATATTATTAACTTCGTTAGTAGGTTCACCATCAATTGCTATAATATAATCGCCTTCAGAAATATCAATACCTATTTCAGTTAAAGGAGAACGTAAAGAGGCATTCCAGTTTTCACCTTTTAAAATCTTTGTAATTTTAAAATATCCTGAAACGGAATCTTTTTTAAATTGAGCCCCAAGTAAACCCATGTCAATTGATGTTAGTTCAGGTCGGTCGCCACCATTTACATAAGCATGACCAATGTTTATTTCGCCTATCATCTCGCCAAGTAAATAAGTTAAGTCGTTACGATGCTTTACATAAGGTAACAAAACTGCATATTTTTCGTGTACTGCGTCCCAGTCAACACCATGTAAATTAGGGTCGTAGAAGAAATCTCGCATTTGTCGCCATGTTTCGTCATAAATTTGATTCCACTCTTTTGCGTAGTTAACCCAAACGTCCATATTTGTTAAATCAACTGATGATGTAAGTGTAAATTCGGTAGTTGGAATATCTGCAACATAATACGATGTACTATTGTAAACCAGAAATTTATTTTGTGATTGGTTTAAAACGAACGATATATCTTTTCCGATATAAACTTCTTTATCAAGCTTAAAATCATAATAATAAGAAGAAGTAAAGTTCGCTTCGTAAGATTTTCTTGTATAATATATTTTATCTGCTGATGGTTCTAAATTCCAATAATTTGAAGATTCGGTCGGAAGTTTAATTATTCTATCCTGTATGCCATCAGTATCTATTGTTATACCTTTTGTCATGTCAATTTTTGTTGAATCAGGTGTTATTTTCCCAACTTCATCGTTTTCTGATGCAATTGGCGAAGGTGTTGATTTTTCTAAAGTTACAAGAAAAATATTCCCCATATTTTTGTAAGCATAATTCCATTCAACATCACTGTAAATTGGTTTGAAATAATTTTGAGATGTAAAATACAAATATTTGCCATCATGACTAAATTGAGGCTGGTCCGAATAATACCAACCATTTGTAACATCAATAGTTTGCTTACTCAACAGATTGTACAAACAAATTTTGTTTTGTGATGCCTGATTTGGAAGTGCAAATGTAATCCACTTACTGTCTGGAGACCAGTCGAAATCAGAAATTTCCCATTTATCTGATAAAGCAACTTCAGTAATAATTTTTTTATCAATGTCAACATATCTCAATCTTAATTTTTTATCGTAAAAGAGAATTTTTTTACTATCAGGCGACCACTGTAATGAATAGTAATAAGTATCAGCAGCATCTGTAATTTGCTTAGCTTCTTCTGTTCCATCTTGTTTTTGAATGTATATCTCAAATTCACCGTCAGCATCAGATAAATAAGCAATATAATTACCATCAGGCGACCATTTTACTTCTCTATCATGTGCATCAGATGTTTTTGTCAGATTTTTTGTAATACCACTTTTGGCAGGAACAGAAAAAATATCACCTCTTGCACTATAAATCAATCGTTCCCCCTTTGGAGAAATGTCAACATCTTCGATATAATTTTCGGCTTCAATAAGTTTGTTTCTAGTTGAAGCAAAATCGTTATTAATAAAAACCATAATATCTATAATTTCTTCTTGTTCAATATCATAGTAATATAAATAACCTCCTTTTTCAAAAATTATTTTATTTCCGCCAATTGAAGGAAATTTAATATCATAATCGGTATAATCAGTAATTTTTGTTTCTTCGTTTGTGGTAAGATCAAATACAAATAAATTCATAGTTCTATCTCTGTCAGACAAATAGAAAATTTTATCTTGATAAAACATTGGAAAAATATCCTGAGCATCATTTTCAAACAATTTAACAGCCTCACCTGCTTCATAATCGTAAAGCCAAATATCGTCAGCCATTCCACCTTTATAATATTTCCAAGTTCTGAATTCTCTGAAAACTTTGTTAAATGCTAACATTTTACCATCGTCAGAAAAACTACAAAATCCACCTTCTTTAAGAGGCAGTTCAACAGGCAAATCACCATCTATAGAAACAGAAAACAACTGCCCGATAAAATCGTTGTAAGCGTAACATCTCGACCTATAAATAATATTTTTACTATCAGGTGTCCAAGCCATTACAATGTTATTTGGTCCCATTCTGTCGGATACATCATCTCTTGTTAAAGTTGCTGTATATGTCAATCTTACAGGATCGCCTCCTTCGGCAGGCATTAAGTAAACCTCTGTATTTCCGTCGTATTGAGCTGTAAAAGCAATATTTTTACCGTCTGGCGAAATTTTTGCAAACATTTCGTAACCTTCGTCGCTTGTCAGTCTGCGTGCAACTCCGTCTCCATCAAGTTGCATTGAGTAAATATCTCCGGCATAAGTAAAAACCACTAAATCGTTTTGAATGTTTGGAAATCTCATCAAAAGTGTTTCTTCCTGCCCGAAAATATACCCAAAAAATACATTAAGAAATAAAATTGTAGTAAATATTTTCTTATTCATAATTTATTTTGTTAATTTAACATTATTATTATATTGATTATTTGTATGTAAGCAATTATAATTAAGGAAAATAACCTAAGTTAACCTAAATATTATCAAAATTGAGTGTAAAATAAAAATGTACTGAATTTTTCGGTTAATAATCAAAAAATCAGATAATGAAATATGTACATAATTATTTTAAATTAATATTTTTGATTGGTGCTAAATTAATTAAGTTTTTTCAAATTTACAATTTTTTTTATTTTCTAAAAATTTAAATTATTATTTTTACAAAAGTTTTAAATACAATAACTGTGTAAAATTTGAAAACATGTAAATTTGAAGACGTAAAAATATCAGATTTTAAATATTTTATATTTTTTAAAAATTTGTATTCTAGTGATTATTAACAATGTAAAAAAAAATGTATAATTGAGAAAATAAATCAATGTCATTTAGTTAAGGTTTTCCAAGCTGTCATCCCTTGGGAACTCTTTGATGTAAGCAGTTTAGTTATAAAAAGTAAATCTGAAAAATTAAAAGCATTGTACAACAAATTAATATTTTTTCGCTATCGCTCAAGAAAATAGTTTACAAAATCAGAACTTTTCTTTTGAACATAGTGAAAAATATACATGAAAGAGATTTACCTCCGGTGAAAAAAGTTCATGAAATGACAGTTTGTTTTTTTTATTAACTAAACGACATTGGAAAATAAATAGTAAATCAAAGTAATTAAGGATTGAATGTAATTTATGGAATATTTTCCTAAAATATTTGTTAGTTATTTGTTTAGCAATTCCGTACCATTCGAGAAAATAGCCGGAAATGTCTTACTTGATGAATTGAAAAAATCTTTCGAAAAAGAAAACTGTGAACTAATTCTGGATAAAGTAAATTTAATGACTGGTGGAAAGATTTGTGAAATAATTGATAACAACCCATGTACAAAATTTGTAATAGTCATTATTTCTGAAAATTATTTATACACCGAAAATTGTCTTTACGAACTATATTATTTATATACCATAAAATTTCCTTTCTACAAAATATTATTTATCTATTTTGGCGAAATAAAACTAATTGATAAACTTAATTTTATAGATTTTGAACATTATTTTTCAGAAACAATATCATATCTTAAAGAAAAAAATTCAAGAGCAAGTAATATTTTTCTTAATCAATTATTTACCGAAAGATATAACTATTTTAATGGTGTCCAAAAGTTTATAACTAATGTGAGTGCTTTTTCAAAAGTGATAATTATTAAAAATGAAAACGATATTGGATTAAATATTAAAGATTTAGTTCATCATGTAAATGCTGAATTTTTAAAAGAAAAAGATTTTTTATATCAAATTTCAAAACCAAATTACATTAATTTATGCCCTTATTATGTATCTAAAAACTTAATTGGCAGAGATTTTTATCTAGAAGAACTATCAAAAAATCTGGAAAAAAATAAAATTGTTTATCTCGAAAGTGGAATTCCCGGAATTGGTAAAACAACTCTAGCAAAGGCATTTATAAACGAAGAAAAGTATTATCGAAGTTTTGAAAATATTGCTTGGATAACAGTTTCTAACAATATACTGGAAAATTTTATTGACCAGTTTTCAAAATCAAATAATATTTTTGATTATAAAACAGATCAAGATTTATCTACAAATTTTAAATTTTTGTATAAAGAACTTCAGAAAATTAAAGGAAACAATTTGTTAATTATAGATAATGCTAATAATCAGGACGAAATTTCAGAATTTATTTTAAAAGTTTCAAATTTAAACTGGAAAATTCTATTAATAGGACAAGTTACAATTGAAAATTATTTTTCGATTAATTTACCAACTATAAATCAAGAATTTGCTATAGAATTATTTTACAAACACTATAAAAAAGAAAAAAACGACAGAATCTTGTTTTTTGTACTGAATCTAATAAATAATCACACTCTCTTAATTGAGCTAATTGCAAAAGTAGCAAACAATAACAACAATATCAATATATTAAAACTTTATGAAATTCTAAAAAAAGCAAAATTAAAACCTTCGTTTATTGTTTCAATAAAGGAGTTTAAAAAGAATATTTCAGAAGAATTAATACACTCTGAAAGAGAACTTTATAAATTTATTGCTGAAATTTTTGAACTCGAAAATTTTTCTGTAGAGGAAATTTCTTATCTAAGGTATTTCACTGTATTGCCTCCTTATGAAATGTCTGAAAATTTGCTTATTAACTTTTTTGGAATTGAAGAAAAAGCCATTTCTGAGTTTAATAGTACGTTAAACAATCTGGTAAAAAAAGGCTGGTTGCATAATAACCATGATATGTACAGTATACATTTTTTAATTCAGCCTGTTTTGTTCAAAATATTATCCCCAAACACCAATAATTCAATACCAATTATTGACTTTTTTATTAACAATTTTGAGATAACAAATCAAAACCAACTTCTACAAAAAAAGATATATCTACCTTACGCAGAGAGCATTGTTCTTTCTATGTACGATAACAGTACTAAATTAATTGAACTTGCTGATAAACTGGCAATGTTTTATCATAAGTTAGAAAATTTTCAGGCTTGTTTAGAGTATAATTTATTATCTTTAAGAATGAAAGAAGTAGTTTTTAGCTCTAATTTAAAATTACTGTCAGATAGTTACAACGAAATTTCAATTCTTTACGGAATTTTAGGTAACTTTGAACATGACCTCAATTATGCTTTCAAAGCATTAGATATCAGACTAAAAATTTATAATTCTGACGATTTGAAACTTGCCGAATCTTATAATAATATTGCAATAACTTTACGCAATAAAAGTGATTACAAAAAAGCTATTGATTATCATGTTAAAGATATAGTAATTTGTGAGTTAAAACTAAGTCCCGAAGATTATAATCTTGCAAACTCATATTACGAAACAGCAATAACATATTATTATCTTAAAAACTATAAATCTGCTAAAAATTTCATTGATAAAGCTGTAGATATCTGGAAATTAAATTTAAACAATAACACAGTTGACCTAAAAAATGCACTTGAAATTCAGGATATTATAAAACAGAAAATTAAGAACTAACTTTTACCAAAAATTAATTGATTAAAGTTTAAAAATTATATTTTATAATTCTACTTTACGAACTTAAAAAAATAACTTCAAAATATTAAAATAATGATAAAAAAAGTGCAAATTTATTTTGAATATTTGGGATAAATAGTTATATTTGAAACAATTAAATAATTATTAA
>Ga0316608_1000217_pt1 | contig 30238 bp, 32 predicted proteins | sample MIS2016152B_MG_FD_207673 | JGI IMG/M metagenome (GOLD analysis project Ga0316608, IMG submission 207673) | Microbial mat bacterial communities from Middle Island sinkhole, Lake Huron, Michigan, United States - MIS.2016.152B | ecosystem: Environmental > Aquatic > Freshwater > Lake > Sediment...
GCTTAATTTCCCCTTAAAATACGTAACTTATCTGAGAACCTATAATATATGTTATTAACAATCAAATAAATATATTAACATAGGTTTTTAGAGATACCCATAATTAATTTAGAACTTAATGTGATCAACTAAATCTAATAAACCTTGATTATCAAGTCTTGACAATTCCATTACAGTATGTAATTTTTCATTGTAATTTTCGTCTTTTAAAAAACCTGCTATTTTCCCCCCATTCGTATAGTCAATTGGGGAAAAAGGAACCCCCAGGGTATTTGCAAATAAGACCGAGTGAAATCGCATGGTTATACTTAAAGCAGCTTTATTCATCAATTCAATTGCTCCTGTAATTGAATTGATGCCGTCAAAAAATTGGAGCTCACCATTAAAATATGCATCACTAAACTTTCTGAAAAAATCCCTATCATCGCATCCTACCGCAAAAACATGCATCGGATAACAATATGCTTTCAATAAATATTTTTTCTCAATAGCCTTAATTAAATAAGCCAAATTGGTTTCAAATTTATATTTGGTTATATAAAATTCCTCATCAGTCATGTCAGACTTAAAATTTTTTGGCCACTCTCTTAAAAATAAAGCCAGAATATTTTCTTTTTGTCCTTTAGGAATAGAATTATTTAACTTTTGAACATAATACTTTGCTCCATCTCCATAGGTTATGGGACACAACCGAGGACTAATTTTACTTGCATATTGCCCTGATGCATTATCGCGCACCATAACTATATCCGAATAATTGAAAAGTTGCTTAACCAGGTTTGTTTTGTGTCGCAATGGACCAATGCCACATCCGAAAATTATTGTTTTTTTATTATTTAACTTAGCAATTCTAAAAGCCCAAAGTGGAAGATAAATTTCGTCGATATCCATTAAGGGGCCGCCACCCATTACAGATACGTCGGCAATAGCCGCAGTTTTAAAAAAATTAACAGAATATACTGGTATAACCGTTCCCTGCACTCCTAATTCCAGCAATGTTCTTTCAGTAATAAAGGGGTGGATACTTGATACTAAGAACTCTACCTTATTATTGAATTCGTTATTATAATAATCAAAAATATGACCAAGTATAGCTTTATCTCCAAGGGTTTCGGTTCCATACCAACCTGTAATAAACACCCGTTTTTTCTCATTCCGTTTAATGGGTATGAGTTTAACTAAAAAATGAATGACCCATTTAATATATTCGTTGTTATTCTGAAATATTTTCTTCCATAGGTTTTCCCATACTTTTGCTAAAAGTTCCGCTCTGGAAGGTGTAGCATTAATAAAACAAAATTGACCCGTAGAATTATTACTAACTGAAAAGGAACTACCTAAATCGATATTACCATTTGAATTTATTAAAACACCATTTTGGTTAATAGTTTCTTGCTCTGATAAAAACCGGAGTACTTTATTATAATAAATATGTTCTTTAGTATAAATAGCGGAGAATCCTACAAGTTTATTGAAAAATAACAATATACAATATTTCTCATCGGCTGTTAAAGTATGAGGGGATTTTAAAATCTCATCAGATAAAGAGAATATTGCGCGAACCTTATTTTTACTTAGATAATATAAAATATATTCAAGCTCAGATATAATTGACCTTTCAACGGATATAACAAGGATAATTTCTTCATTTGTTAAGTTAATATTTTTTGCATTTCCAATTCTAATTTGAAGCAATTCAGGAATTTGCATCTTTGAATGACCTAGATCATTCAGAAAAAAATACACTACAAATTTTTTACCATATAATTTGCATTGTTCTGAAATTGATTTAATCTTACTAGGATGTATACTCCTGATAATATAGTTTACCTCCTTTAAATGCTTGTTTACTTTAAAAGCTATATCCAAAAATTTATTCACATATTCATCTGTAAATTTATCATTGGCAAATACATGTAAGCTTTCAAATTTTTTTACTAGTGGATTTTGAAATACAGAATGAAGTGTATCCGTCCTCCCTACAGTAGGCTCTTCTTCCGAATATCTCAATTCTAACCGTATTTTATTCTTTTCATAAAAAAACAAGGTTATATAAGTTAATTTAAGTAGAATTCTTATGAAACCTAATATATCTCTTAACATATTGCTATAACTATGAGAATAACAGCTGGATTAAATGTCTTTTGTAAAATCTTAACTTTTGAAAAATTCCCAAACTTTTGAAATCCGAATAGTATTTTTTTATCGCAAATAAATAGTATTTGTTTTCCTCTATTTTGGTTGGAAATGAAAAGGTATTTATATCTCTACAAATAACTTCTTCTGGTAATTTCCCAATATTTGAGCAATGAGTACCACTTCCATCATGTCCAATATTTTCTATTAAACTTGAGATCGGCCAAACTACCAAACCATTATTTAAATGAATACTTGCTCCCCAGCGAATAGCCCAGGAATCAATTTCATTTTTCTGCTGTAATAAAAGCATGTTGTATCTATTATTACAGCCATTAATATTGAACTTATAAATTTCAGACGGTGAAAACGAAGCTATTATGTTTTGAATATCTGGATTAAAATAATCCCATGCCCGCTTCCATGTAGCCCATCCCCATGAAGTCGCCCTTCTGTGCAAAACAGTATTATATTTCAAATATCTTAGCTTAATGGGGTATTGATAACCACTAATTTGCATAACTCGCTCGCAATTTTCGTAAAAATTCAACGCATCGTTCATGTATTTTAAAAAATTGTTCCGGATAATAATGTCATCTTCCAGTACAATTATTTTGTGGTAAGTTGAAATAACTTGTGTAACACCATAAATTATTGAATTGGCAAGTCCCTTATTTACATTAGATTCATAAATAGTAACTGTTTTGCACCAATTAGTTGATCGAATAAGTTTGCGAACTTCAGCTACCTTATTTAAATTATCTGTTGACGTATCTTCTTTGGGACCATCGCAATAAATTATTAAATCCGTTTGATTGGCCAAATCGTTATTCGAAAGAGCCTGAAGGGTATGAAGGGTATGCAGAGGTCTATTATATACAAATAAAACTACAGGAGCAAGGCTCATTTCGCAATACTTTTTTTCATAGTTAAATAATACATGTCAGCAATTTGGCCAACGCTCCATTTGCTCAAAGCAATTTCTTTATTTTTATTGCCATGATGTTGTTCCATTAATTTACAGGACTTTTCAATAGCAAATTTTAAGCTTTCTTCGTTCCCCACTTCAAATGTCGGATTTCCCGTTTCTTCAAGTATTTCACCAATGTTGGTACCTTTTTTACCAACAACAACAAGGCCAAAGGTGCAACCCAAAGTAACATTCCCCGAGTTCAATTCATTGGTACGAGGAATAAATAAAAAATCAGCAGCATTTAAATAGTATTGAGTATCCTCTTCATTAATATACCCTAAGTTAATACGTTTTGATTTATTTTTTGCAGCAATAAATTTTTCAAATTTCCAAACCAGTTCACGCAAACGGATATAACCAATTTTTCTGCGGTTAATTTTCCAACCTGGAGCCAATAATATTTTTTTTCCTGGCAAATAGCCATAAGCATTATTAATAATTTCCTTTTCATTTTCTTTAACACCACCAAAAACCAACATTACTCTAGTATCCGGTTCAATATTTAGTATTTTCCTTGCTTGCTCCCGTGTTGAAGTATTTGGTAATGATGCATAATTGTGATGAGGTATTAGTACATGATTTATTCCTTCAAGTTCAGGATAAAATTCTTTAAACTGCGCAATACTAAAGTTGGCAAAATGAATAACTGTTTTACTATATGAAGCAGCAAACCTGTATAATTTTTTAAAATCATCGTCATTTCGTTGATGTGGAGCCAGATTGTGTCGTGTATAAACAATTGTTGAATTGCGCGACCAGTATTCAAAACATTCACTAATCCTTTTCCACAAATCGTTTGGTAATGGTATTGTTTTCATTAAATATGTTTCCAATTCATACGAAAGATATTCCGGCCAATGAATATGTATAATGTCGTAATGATTTTCAAACCTCCAGAATTCTTCATAATCCCAAATTACTTCAACGTCCTGCTTTTCTAGACCTGTTTTCAAATCTATTAAAAACCTATTGAGTGGAGTGGGTATGCAGGCAATTAGTACTTTCAAAATGAGTTATTAAATTGAATTAAGCTTTTAATCTTGGTGAGTTCAACCATTAATTTTCCCTCTGGGGCCAAAACAACACAGCCTCTTTTGCTTCCAGTTTCATTTTCTGAATTTATAGAAGGAAAAAATGGTTTTAATTTATACTCATTAAGCAAATCTTCAATATGTTTTAGATTTAAAGCTTTACCAGGGCCATAATCGTCATATCCATAACCACTATCACCAGGTACCTCAAAGTCATCTACCATAATGGCAAAATTTCTCCAGTTTTTACAAATTATGCTAATCTCTTCTCTCAAAGGAAGATCATTATACCAATGTGCGTCAAGATAAAAAAATATATTACTATGAGCTAATTCGCTTTTTGTCAATGATTTTAAAAAACTTCTTGAATCAGAATTATGAAAATAAACCTGCTTTAAATCTTTCAATCTGCTTTGGGACAACAAAAAAAATTGATGATTAAGCTCACAGGTATATACCGGCAAGTTATATTTAATATGTAAATATCCAGTTGTATTACCAATGAAAGTTCCCGTTTCTACAATTGCATCAATATTAGAATTTGTTATAATGTGAGAGACTATTTTTTTCCTTTCATTTTGCCAATTCATTCCAATTTCATCAGAATATTCAAATTTGGGGGAGCTTATTAAGGTTTCAACTGTAAACTCCATATTTCTGATCATTCTTTTCTGGTTATGAACAGTTTTTTCTAACTGAATAATCCTTTGCTGAATAGTGTTAAAGTATGTTGAAATAGAGTTGGGTAATAAAAGTCGTAATAATTTATTCATTTTTATAATTTTTATTAATATAGGTTATGTCGTAATAACTTCCAATTTCCTTTTTATTCCCTTTTTTTTGTTTCTTAATAATTCGAAAGCCCTTAGATGCCATCCATGCATTCATTTCACTTAATTGACAACAACCTGTGTAAGCTTCAAAATTGGCAACTTCGGTTTTCACGTATTTAAAATTTTGTAATATTTGCTCACATCCTTTTAGGATTAATAGTTCACTACCTTGAGTATCCATTATTAAACAATCGTACTGTTTTATTGGAATAAATTCTTTTTTTAACAATGAAGGCAGAGTTATTGAATTCAGACTAATTTTACTTGAGTAATAAACATCAGGCCAAATGTTTTTATGTTTATCAAGTTCGAAAATAGATGAGGATAATCCATTATTATTAGAGATATTCAAAATAACTTTTATATTATCCCTATCGAGTATTAAATAATTCAGAGCACGTTGTAAACTAAATTCTTTTATATTTTCCAGAAGCTTATTGTAAATTTCTGGAATTGGTTCTATCCATAGAACATTTAGTTTAAACAAGTTATATGTTCCCCTTTCCTGTCCTTCATTCGCACCGATATGAATTACACCTTCGCAATTTCTCAAAAACAGATTAGGGTTATTATCAGGTAAATACTTTTTTATCCTGTAGTGAATTTTTTTTCAAAGTGAAATTTTTTTTCTCATAAAGATGTTTTTTGTTAACACTTTTAAATAATATAATAAGAACTTTATAAATTTCTTTATTGGGGAAATTTGATGTTTCTTTTTTTCAAAGATACTATTGAAAAATTGTGATATTTTTTCATTACTAAAATAATCTGGAATCCGATTATCTTTAAAAACGGGAGCTTCAATATACTTTCTCCATAATTGATCATCATTATCGATTCTTATTATTTCTTTCACAACATCGTCAAATGATTTATAATTATGAACATTAATAAAACAATCGGGATTATAATCATTGGCAGCTTGGGTATCGCCCCAGTAAATTGGTATACTACCCATCATCAAGGGCTGAATTAGTTTTTCGGTAGAATAACCCGGGAACGATGAATTTTCAAAAGCAATGGTAAATTTATATTGGTTTAGAAATTCCATTTTATCGCCCACAAAATAACCCAAATTATTAAAAAGTTTACCCCCCGAATCAACCTTTTTATATTTACTCAATAAATTAAAAAAGTCAATTCGTTCCTTTGCATTTGCATTGGAATAAACAAAATTGCAGAATTTTGTTTTCGAATTCATCAGCTTTTCTGCGTTTCGGGGCTCAAGAGCCCAATCACCAATCCAATGGCGCGATTCTGGCAATCGAAAATGTCGTTCATTATAAAAACAATCATGCGTTAAGGCATAATCACATTCATTAAAATTTGGTCTTATGTTTTCTCCTGTATAAAAGATGCGAACAACATTTATAGGTAAATTAAATACACTTTTTGAACCTCCCTCCCTATATAAAACAAAATCGGGATTTTCAGATATTTCAATATTACAATCCTTCATAAATCGGAAGAAAGCAGGTATTTCGGCAGTATATTTACCATTAAAAGTACCATTGTAATAATTTACTTTAATAGTTTTTTTCATGCCTTATTCATATGGTTCTTAAATGAAATTAAATGTACTGAAAACCAGTTCTTACCGAAGAGTTTGAAAAAACATATATCAAAACGACCATATTTAATTTTAATATGATGAGGGTATTTAAAAAAAAAAACAATGAAGGCCCATAATGAAAGCAGAAAAGACTGGTTATTTAATTTATAATACAAATAGGCCCCATCAAAACATTCAACATAATCGCTATTTACATTATTGTTTATAAGCCACTTATGCAAATCATTCCACCAAATTTTATTTGCTTTTGGTTGTATGGCTTTATTAACCATGGTATTGTTGTCGTGTACACCACGAATAGCTACGGGTTCAAAAATATCACCAGGCACAAGCGTGCATTTGGCAGCCATTCTTCGCCAAAGATGCGTATCTTCTTTTAGTTTTAAATTAATCGGAAAATTTCCGGATTTTTCGAAAATATTTTTTCTTACCGTAATTGTATCCCCATGAAATTCCCCAGTAACTGAAGAGTGTGCATTAAATAAAACAAAAAAAAGCTCGTTCGATGGAACATTCCCTGATAAAGTATAAAACTCTTGATACTTATACCCAGCATTAATGAATTTTTGTTTACCCTTTTCGGAATAATAATGTATGCCCAATGCATTATAAACACCATCTACATCGCTATTCGACATCAATATTTCTTTATCTTTCAGGAATCGGTTTGGCAAATAATAATCGTCAACATCGAGAAAAGCAACAAAATCAAATTTAGCATTATGAATGCCCAAATTTCTGGTCGCACTAACACCATGGTTGCATTTATCGTTATGCTGCAAAACAACCAAATTATCAAATTCATTTGCCAGTTGTAAACAAATTTCAAGTGAATCATCAACTGAACCATCATCAATTAATATAACCTCCCCGGTTTCATTAAGTTTAATGGCAGAATTTACAGCAGTTCGTATAAACTGTGCTGCATTATAAACTGGGATTATTACCGAAACTTTAAAAACAGAAGACATTTTGAAATGATATACTATTTAAAGAGAGCTGCGTACTGATCTAAAATAACTTCTTTACTAAATAAACGTTTACATCTTGATTCAGCATTTTTACCAAAAGCATCTCTTTTGTCCAAGTTATTTAATAAAAACATTGTTTTTTCAATTAATTGTTCAATACCTAAATATGGAACTATAAATCCAGAAGAATTATCTTCAATAATTTCATTATTACCCCCTGTATCAAACGCAACAAAAGGCAAACCCAAAAAATGAGCCTCCAGTATTGCATAGCTAAAATTTTCGACCAAATTAGGTGTAACCCCAATTGAACAAGTTTTAACTATTCCCAAATTATGTTCCCATGATATATTACCGGGGGCAAATATAAAAGCACCCTGTATTGTATTTAATTCATATTTCAAATCACTAGGAATAGGACCTGAAAGATAAAATACAACTTTGTTATTCATTTGTGCCCCAATTCTTCGAATTATTTCAAAAATGTATTTTTTCCCTTTCACAATTGTACCGGCAGAAGGTAAATAAATAATTGGATAGTTGACTTGAAGATTTACCTCTTCGTATATAAACCGTGGCTCAATAGAACTTAACAAATCAGTTGACAGGAAATTATAAATTACGTGTGATTTAAAGGTTGGTTTTAGTGTATTATTAGCAATCCCTTGCATATAATTGGACGGACATATTAAACCATCAGCTTTTTTGAAAGCTTTATATTCCATATTTTGACAGACATACAAATCGGCCCAATCAGTTTGAAGCAAAGGATTATTTGTAAAACGACTGTAATTATGATGTGCCGCCCAAAACAATTTACAATTCGAAGTTTTTTGTATATTGTAAATAGGCAAAAAGTGGTCGGGCATAATAATGTAATCAGGATTAAATCTGTGCAACTCTTTGTTTAACCGTTTAATTCGTAAACCAGTTTTAAAAATATTCAAAGTTGAAGCAAATGAACTTTGTTTTTTAACCCTAAATCGCAAATATGCTAATACAAAAAAACGTAAAAAGAAAAATAGAGACCGAGGTGCCTTACGCTTAATTACCTCATTATCAAAACTGTCATTATCCTCAGAATATACGAATATTTTAATATCGTATAAATTTTTTAATAAATGATACAAATTATATTGAGCAACAGCCACACCACCCGATTTAGGGGGAAATGACTCTGTGTAAATTGCAATTTTTTTTTTCATAAATATAAATAGCTCAAACTTATTAAGCACTAATGGCCTTTAATTGATTTAATAAAAAACTTTTTCAATAAAGCAAAAGGTGTAATTAAGAAATTACCCAACTTATAGGATTTTGAAGTTTTAAAAGCTTTACTTAATGAGATATTATATTCTTTTTCCCATGCTGACTTGCATATGTATTTCAACATTTGTTGCTCACGAGTATATACAATATCAACAAAATACTCTTTTAATGCATCCTGATGTTTTTCAAAAATATATTTAACTAGTTCCGGCCTCATTGTATTACTTTTCGTAAGCATTGAACTTGCATGTTTACGATATTTAAATAAAAATTCAGGGATAATATGAACTTTCCATCCAAGAGAAGTAATTGAAATCCAGAACTCCCAATCTTCATACCCATTTTTCATTGATTCGTCATAACCGCCAACATCAACCCAGCATTTTTTGCGAAACATTGATGATGCTGCAGAATTATTTTCAATAATATAATGCTCTAGACCGCCACTTTTGTAATAATTTATAAATTCGGGTTTATGGCCAAATGCTTCAACAAAGCAAGAAACTACGCCTATATTTTCATTTTCCTCCAAAATAGAAATCCCTTTTTCAAAAAAAGTAGGCAAAAAAACATCATCAGAATCTAGAGTAACAATAATTTCACCTGATGAGGCCTTTATTCCGTTATTTCTAGCGGCAGACAGTCCGAAATTTTCAGTATGCAAAACTTTGGTTTTGGGCCAGATTGAATTTGACAATATATTAATAGTAAATTCATCAGTAGAGCCATCATTTACCACAATTATTTCAAAATCTTGAAAAGTTTGGGCTAATACAGAATTTATGGCTTCATCAATATATTGGCCATGGTTGTAGCATGGTATTATTACACTTATTCTTGGCATAGTTCTAGTGTTGTTTCAATTTAGCCAATTCAATAGCTTTAGTATATAATTTAATAACTTGCGGAATAATTTTTTCGCTATTGTAATTTTCAATCACATTTTTTCTTCCAAGTAAACCCTGTTTTAATATTTCATCAATTTTGTTCACCGATTCAATAATTACTTTCGATATTTCATTTGGCTTTAGAGGGTCAATTAGCATACCGCCGCCGTTGCTAAGCATTTCCGCCATACCTGTATCTTTGCTAGCGATAACATATTTGCCTGCACTCATGGTTTCGAGACATACATAAGGGAAATTCTCCCATATAGAAGGGAAAATACAAATGTCCGTTTCCTTCAGATAATTAGGAATATCAACTAACGGCACATTGCCTATGAATACATAATTCGAAGTACAATTTTTAATTTTTTTATCAAAAATTTCTTTGGTTGTGGAATTAAACTTTCTACCCCAGTTATCTTTTCCTATAAACCTGAATTCAATATTTGGATTTTTCTTTACAACAGCTGGTATAACTTTTAGAAAACCTTCAATTCCTTTGCGGGTGCATAAGCTACCAAAAAATGATACAATTGTCTTGTTTTCTTGCTTTTTTTGTGGAATATCTAAATATTTTTCTGAAGGAGAAAATAAATTTGGCACATGAGTAATATAATTTAAGTTCCAATTTTTTTTGATTATTTTTATCAGGCTCAAAGAAGGAGAACAAACAATTTCTGCTTTATTTGCTATAATAAATTCGTCATCAATTTCTTTTTTATAGTTCTTATCAATCAGAAAATTGTATGTATTTCTGTTTAATAATTTCAAATAACGTAACTGAAAATAGTTGATAAATTCAGGCTTTCGATTTTCAAAACTTTTAGCTAGAAATAAAGGCGTATGAAACTTTACTACTAAAGGCAAATTGGGGAATTTATTTTTGATATACAAAGCATCAGCGCCATACTCCGGGCTTTCCATTACATCGAAATGAATTTCTTTATGCCTTGCCTCAAAAACTAACTCAACTTGGTTTTTAAATTTTGTTGTATCGCCGTTTGGAATATATATTTTATTGATTCGCACATTCGAACTATTTACAAAATAGCCATTTTCTTTCAAACTGGCACAAAAAACTTCGGTATAATGCCCTGCTGATTCTAATGCCCTTGACAATTCAAAAACATATGTACCAATACCCCCCGCAGAGATTTCATCATAAGGATATTCAGCCGATACTAAAGCTATTTTCACTTTTTAAAGTATCTAAGAAACTTAATAAAAAAATTCCCAATCCTATATGATTTAGATGTTTTGTAGGCATGTATTATTTGTTGCAAGCTTGCAATTTCAGAATTTTGATTATGTAGTTTTTTACTTAAATTATTATACAACAATTGATGCTCACCAGCACAATCAGCATTTGACAACTTTATATATTCATCAAAAGCATCAAAATTATTATTTAATAATGCAAAATATGCTAAACGGGCAAAGCACCTCCTTTTATGTTCTTGTATTAAAGGCAAATACTCATAGCTAAAATTTTTTTCAAACGCATTTAAGGTTTTAAGGACATATTTCGTTTTTATTTCATTTTCGACACCTTCCCAAATGCCTCCAGAGTGTACACGACGAACCGCCATAACACCACCAAACATTTTAATCTTTCCTTTTGAAGCTGCCAGCATAAACAAACTCCAGTCACCTAATGGCACATTATAAAACCAATCAGGAAAATGCTCAATATATTCTTTGCGCATTACTGACGATACTGTAGGTATAAAATTTTGCTGAATCAAATCATGAATATCATACACGCCTTCATCAGCTCCTAAATATTCTTCTTTATATTTAGTATCAAGCTCGTATTGCATTCTTGCTTTATGGCCGCAAATAGCAAAATCCTCATTTGCCTCCAAAAAATCAACCTGCTTTTGCAGCTTGTTTGGGTCAGTCCAATAATCATCACCTTCGCATATGGCTATGTATTTGCCGCGGGCCATGGCGAAAAGTATATTGGTAAGGGTATTTTGGATTTTGAACTGATTTATTGTTTGATACACACAACGAAACAATTGAGGATATTTGGCTTCGTATTCTCGAACAATATTGGCGGTTTTGTCAGTTGAAGCATCGTCGTGTACCAATATTTCGAATACAAAGTTTGTTTTTTGCATTACAAAACCTTCTAAACATTCTCGTATATAAGGTTCGTGGTTGTAAGTACAACAACAAATACTTACAATAACATTATTTTGATTTCCCATCTCCTAGTCTTTAATTGCATAAGCGCATGGCATCCAACCAAATGAAAATTGTTTCCATTTCACATGAGGCAAAACATCTCTTATTGCTCGCATTTCTCCAGGTGCTAATTCGAAAGAATAATGATCTAAAATTAATATTCCACCAGGAGTAATTCTGTCCCAGAAATGTTTTAAACACTCAGATACTACATCATATAACCCACAATCAAGGAAAACTAATTTGAACTGCAAATGATTATGCTCTTGAAAAAATAAAGGTAAATCCTTCGAAGCGTCGAGATTATGCAGATGAACTATACTGTCCAGGCCTTGAGCCTTAACTATTTGCCTTACTTTTGCCTCAGGAGTACAATAAGAACCCTTTGCTATTACATGCTTTTCTTCGTCAGTTGGCTCAGCACCTTGGCACCAATCAAAACCATGAACGAGTGTCAACGAATTGGGCTCGAAAATTTTTGTTAATTTCGCAAATAATAGCGATCCAAATCCAAGATTTACTCCAACCTCCGCAATATGACCTGCAACATCCAAAGTCATCTTATAGGCTTCGTACAAAGTTATTTCGCGAGCCAACGTTTGATGCCCAACAAATGCAGGAAAATGATGTATCAAGTCTTGTTTACTAATATCCATATCCAAAATAGCCCTTAGCCCTGCTTCGTATTGCGGACGTAGGTTATTATGTTTCAAATATTCAAATTTTGTGAGTGTAGAATCGTGCTGCATGTTATTTGATTTTATTTAAACTTCTAATTCGGCATATCCAAAACCACTTTTCCCAAAGCCATTACCATTATAAAATAACAAATACTTTTCGTTGACTTTTAATATGTTGGGGTAACAAATCATCTCTGAATCCCACCCATAATCTGATGCTTGCATGCCGATAATACTATCGTCGCGGATCCAGTTTACTAAGTCAAGCGAATATGCACTTCCTAGCGAATATGCAGATTCACCCTTTTCCCTATAATTAATTATGTGTCTTTTACTGAAATACATTATAAATTTATCGTCAATTCGAAAAATAGTTGGTTTGGCAAAAGCGTCATTGTTAGATTCTTGTTGTATAACAATTGAACCTGTAGGAGTCCAATCTATACCATTACTTGAATATGCGTATTTAAGCGTATATGACAATTCTGTTAATTCGCTTATTATTTTCCATTCAATTCCAGATGTGTAAATCATATGCCATACACCATTGGAGTTTACCACATCTGCCGAACCAATTAAGTATGGGTCAAACCTCGATATTGGCAAAATTGGTCCATTACTTATTCTTTGAAAGCTTTTTGCCTCATCTCTACTGATTGCAAGACCCATCATACATAGATGTGGACTTGATAAAGTTTTTGAAAAACCACCATAATACATGTAAATATCGTTATTTACTCGGGTTATACATACCGGCAAAACACCATCCTGATCAAATGACCCAATTGTACCCCTGCTTAATATTGGTTTTTCATGTACATGCAAAACATTCTTAGGATTTTTAGATTCTACATCGATGAAATAGACACTTGCAGCCCCATTATTTTGTTCCCTAGCACCAAAAAATATTCTAATTTTATCATCCAACATGAAACAATAAGGAACCTGAGGATTGTATAAACCATATCTCGCTGCATCTAGCTCACTAAATACGAGCCCCTTTTTAATCCACTTCATATTACTTTGTTCCGTTTCTTATAATTTCTTCTGCTTCTCTTTTGATTATCTCATCTAACCATTTAGTCATACTTTTCCCACTATATTTCTGCGCTTCAATTGCCAACTTTTTAGTTTCGACTGAGACTCCTTCCAGTTTTCCATAATAACGTGTATTAAATGTGCCACCCCTAGGACCAGGAATCTCCATGTCGAAATTTCCTTTTGGCTCTTCTATATCAACTGTATAATCGAAAACATAATGAACATTCCCATTTATCCACCGAACACCAACGTTTCTGGCCTCAACTGGTATATGCTTTAAAGGTACCGGATCAGCAAACATTGGATTATTATTTATGCAAATTTTCCCATATTCAGTATCTCTTAACCATTCAGGTACATTTTTTTCGCAGAAAACAACTTTTCCCCCAGGTTTAACAACCCTGGCCATTTCCTTTAGACCTTTGGGTAAGTCAGGGAAGTGTCCAACTCCAGCAAAGCAGTATAAAGCATCAAAAGTATTATCGTTAAACGGAATAGAGCAAGCACTAGCTACAACATGTTCTGTTGGCACTCCAACATTTTTCAATCGTTCAACATTAAATGATAGCATGTCGGGAGAAATATCTAATAACCACAACCCTCCATCTTTATTTAAACGAGAGGCAATAATTTCAGAATCTTTACCTGTTCCGGCAGAAACCTCCAAAACCTTATAATTTGGCTTTAACTCCAACAAATCGATCATCCGGTTTCGGATGTCCGATTCATTTTCATTATACAATTCAAATGTAATGTGTACATTTTCATCGTAGGTTTTTGCTATTTCGGAATAATACTTACGAGCAAATGCAGCTCCCTTAATTTCCTGCTCAGGCGTAATAAAATCGACAACTCCATTCGAAATGAAATACCTTTTACCTGTTTGTCGAGACCTAAGTATACCCGAAATTATTTTATTGTCAATTTCTTCAACTATCTCGTCAATATCCAAATTATCATCAGTTAGAGGGCACTTATATAGCTCTATATTTTTTTTTCTCATATTGCTTTTTTAAAAAGTTCGTACCAAATCAAATCATTCCATTTACCTTCTTTCATAAAGGCTTGATGTTCGTGTGCATATTGTTTAAAATTCAATTTAGCACAAATTTTGGCCGACTCAGCATTTTCGGCGGCATGTGCTACAATAATTTTGTGTAGTTGTATATGCTCAAAACCATATTGCACTATTGCCCTGCAAGCTTCAGTGGCATATCCATTACCTTGTTGCGGAGTTGAAATCCAATAGGAGAGTTCGGCACGGTTGAGCGTCCATGTCCGTATGGTTCGTTTTACATCTATTAGCGAAACCAAGCCAATAATTTTATTTTCAATACAAACGCACCAATGATAGCCCTTATCATTTTGCTGGGCAGTTATAAGGCTTTCAACTACTGCTCTTGTTGTATCAATGATTTTATGTGCCTCCCAGCTTAAAAATCGGGTTAAATCATTGTCTTGCATTAGCACGAAGAGTTCCTCAACATCGTTGGTTGTTGGAGGGCGTAAAATTAGTTTATTTGTCGTTATATTATAATCTACTAGCATAACCTAATCATCTATATCGAGTGGTCTAAAGAGATAGACCACCATTAATTTTTAATACTTCACCATTCACAAAATCATTTTCAATAGCAAACTGAGCAGTTTTTACAACTTCTTCTATTTTCCCAGTTCTACGAAGTGGCGTTTTTTCAATCCATTGTGCCAACATTTTTTCCTCAATGGCTTCGGCAGTTCCGGCGGTATCCATAAAACCGGGAGCAATAGCTACCGAACGAATATCAAACCGCCCCAACTCTTTTGCCCAAACTTTGGTCATGGCTTCAACTGCTGCTTTTGAGGCCGAATAGGCAGTTTGCCCCATGTTTCCCTGTGCTGCTATAGAACTTATATTAATTATTACTCCCTTGCAACGTTTATTAATCATTAGGTCCGCACAACAACGAGTCATATAAAATACCGAACTTTGGTTTACAGCAATTACCTTATCCCACAACTCTAACGAATGTTTGTGATCAGGGCGTTGAAGAATATTAACCAAGGGAGCATTTTTCATAATACCGGCATTGTTAATCAATACTTCAATACCTCCAAGTTGTTCGAATATTTCGGCTGTCACCTTTTCAACCTCATGTGCGTTAGCAACATCGCATACAAAAGTCATCACCTTGGGAGATTCAACTTTCAGTAAATTCAGTGCTTGCGCATTAATATCAAGAGCTATGATTTGTGCACCAAGGTCGGCAAAATGAATAGACATGGCTTTCCCAAAGCCAGAACCGGCTCCTGTAATAATAATGCGTAACCCGTTAACTTCCATGACCTATGAAATATATTTAGTTAATGTTGCACGTATAGCATCGAACGTAATCATCTCGGCGATATCATCGCCTGAAAGACGTACCTGAAATTCATCTTCAATGGAAACAATCAGATCCATGTGCGTAATAGAATCCCATCGGCTGACATCATTCATTGTGAGGTTCTTCTGGGCTTCTTCTGATGAAATTTTAAATGTCTTTACTAATATTTGGTTTACTTTATCCATTGCTAATTTTCCAGTTCTCAAGAATTATTTATGACTAAAATATTAAAGTTGTTATTACCCAATTTAAGGATCCGGGGGTTATTCAAACCCTAAAACAAGTACTCAGTCGGGTAAACTGATCGGAATTTAAACGGTGAGGCTCCGTGTTAGGTTCAACAAGCACTGTTCCTGCGCCAAGGCTTTTGCAAGCAAGGGTACCTGCCCCCAGCATGCACTTCTCACCAATTACTACTTCGTGACCTACCATAGCTCCAAGTCCAACAAAGGAATTGGATCCGATTCTGGTAAGTCCTCCTACCAAGCATCCTCCGGTTAACCAGCAGTTATCCATAATTTGGGCATGATGACCAATCATAGCCCCACCCCAAACAAACACGTTGATCCCAAATTTTGCGCAGGGTTGAATCATGGCTCCATCCATTACTATGGAGTTTTCTCCTATTGTAAAATTACCTGTTACATTAGGACTCACATAATTTGCAAGGCGATAACCCCTTTCTCTAAAATACTCAACCTTAGAAGCACGCAACTGATTCATTCCCTGATAACCTACCGCTACAAAGATATAGGTATCGCTATTCGAATATATCTGATCAAAATTACTCAATGGAACCACCTGCTTACCAAGGAATGTTCCATTGCCTACAAAAATATCGTCAACAACATACCCTACAATCTCAAAATTGCTATCGCGGTTGAAATAATAAGAAATGGCTTCACCAATCTTTCCTGTCCCAAAAATTACCAGTTTGTTCATCCTTCAAATTCATTTTTAAGTTGTAACCTGTCTATCTTCCCATTTTGATTTTTGGGAAGGTGTTCATAAAATTTCACCTCATTCGGCAACATATACGAAGGTACAATTTTTTCAAGATCAGAAATAATCTTGCTTTCATCAACAATACCTGATCTTAGACAGGCAATGATGCGTCCGTTTGTATCATCGGTTTTAATATAAACCACAGCATTTTCCTCAATGTAAGGCAAAGCTCCCAAGGCATTTTCAATTTCCTCAAGTTCAATGCGGTATCCCATTCTTTTGATCTGATTATCCTTGCGACCACAAAAATATAATAAATTTTCGCATGCATCGTATCTTACCAGATCTCCGCTTTTGTAGATTATATCCCTATGTGTAAGTATAAGTGGATTCTGAACAAATACTTCATTGGTTTTAACAGGATTATTAAAATATCCTAACCCTACATTGGGCCCTGTTATACATAGTTCCCCAATTTCGTTATCATCTACCGATACGCCCTGTGCACCAATGATCAAATGGCCAAAGTTTGACGCCATAGGCCCCAAAGGCAATAATTCATCCTTGTCAATATCTTTCTGAGTAACCTTATGGGATGAGCAAATACAAGTACATTCTGTAGGCCCATATACATTCAGAAATGTCACTCTACTCCCCCATAATGTCCAAAGATTGCGTAACTGGTTCTTGGGAAATCCTTCGCCTCCAAAACTTACAATGCGTAAAAATGAAAGGTCTCCTTCGTTAATGGCACGAAGCTTTAGGGCATAAACAAGCATAGAGACACTGAACCAAATGGTTGGATTTAATGGATTCAATAATTCAAACAACTTGCGAGGATTTTTGGTAACATCCTCAGTTACCGGGATCATACAAGCTCCGGTAAATAAAGACGAATAAAAATCAAATACAGAATTATCAAAATGCAAGGGATTGATGTTGGTAAAAACATCATCCTCGGTAATCTGGTAAGTACTTCTGGCCCATCCAATAAAATTTAAAACATTGGCATGAGTAATAACTACCCCTTTAGGAAAACCTGTTGAACCTGAGGTAAACATTAAATAGGCAGGTAAGTTACCGGTTACATTCAATGTTTCATTGGGCAGTTCAACAGAAAACGATGCGATGGTTTCTGAAAATTCACTGGTGCTATAATCTATAATACAGGTATTATCGTATTTAGATTCAATCAGCTTTGCAAAATTTCGTGTATTTGTAAAGAATGTTGCTGGCCTGCTTATATCGATCATTTTATTAATGCGGTCAACCGGACTGTTGGTATCAAGATTTGTATAGGTTACCCCTAATTTTAAACAGGCAATCATGATTGAATAGGCATCGATGCTTTTGTCGTTGAAGATTGCAACCACATTCCCTTTAACAATACATTTGGTGATTAGGAACCTGGCTATTTGGTTCGATTTTTTATGTATTTCTTTATAGGGAATAATAGAACCATCGAGCTTTTTAAACGCTGGTTTTTGACTGTTTTTAATAGCAATTTCATTAAATAACAGTCCCAGATTATAGATATATTGGCTCATTGAATTTGTAAATATTACACTGCTAATTGTACCTAATTATTGTTTAATTGAGTCTCGAGTGGTTCTTACAGAGAGGAAAAAGTGCATACCGCATATAACCGAAGCCCTTTCATTTTTAGTTTATATCAGTGAGTATTGCTCAATAAAATTCACTAGTTGATCCTTTGAATTAAACATCATAAGATCGATGATTGACAACCAGGGAATAAACTCATATGTAAATTGTTTGTATTCGATTGCTTCAGATTTGATAAAATTAAGTTTTATATCCCTGACAGCAAATTCAGCCTGCGAATATAATTCTAATCCTCCAATAGGATTAATATAATGATTGGCCTTCTCCTGCATGCAAATATCTAAAATTTTATCCTGTGCTTTTAAATGGCCATTCTGGTAAATGCCAGAACTTGGCACCATAGTGGTAGGTATTTCCAAATAATTGTTAATACTGGTGAGGCTATTAAAAATATAGGCTGATAGATTTTTTTCGTTGATTTGTATAATTTCCTGCAAAACACGAAAAGCCTCTTTAAAAAAGGGGGCCTTTTTATAGGCCATCTCAATGGTTTTAAGAAGCTTCTCCTGCCATTTTAAATCCTCCGATATAAACGTGTCACAAATTTTTTTGTTCTGGCTGGCATCTTTGAGCGGTATGGTGAAAATGTTATCGGCATTATTCACCAAAATCCGGTTACGGTTTATCCATCCCCGATTGATAAAATTCACATCATCCAATATCACAAATTTATCCACAGAATGGATAAGCTGAAAATACCCAACGTAAGGAAAAAGATAAGGTTGCATGACGGCAATTTTCATCTGACTAATTTTTCGTTAAGGTTAGATGGAATACGCCATGATATTGAAATTTACTCATTACGGTTGGTGCTTAGCAATCATGGCTATTTCATGCTAATCCTTCTGAAAACGAATTATTAACGAAATGATTTCTTCTACAACTTCCAACCCCAAATCAGGATAAATAGGTAAACATAAAACCTGAAGTGCAGCCTTTTCTGCCACAGTAAGATTTCCGGGAGAAGAAGAAGACAATCCCTTGTAAGTAGGAAACTGGCTAATTAATGGGTAAAAGTATCTCCGTGTGAAAATATTCTGTTCCTTCAAAAATTCGTATACCTGATCCCGGTTCTTACCAAAAATTTCTTCGTTAATAAAAATCGGAAAATAGGGATGATTTGCATTTACAACGGGATTAATTTTTGAAAATGTTATTCCATGAACTTGCAAAAGACCTTTACGATAAATACTAGCTATTTCGCCTCTTTTTTGTATCAATCCATCCACATATTTCAATTGTAACAAGCCAAAGGCCGCTTGTACCTCATTCATTTTGGCATTAATACCGGGCGCTACCACTGTGGTTTCGTCGGCAAAACCAAAATTCTTTAAATAATCGATCCGTTTTTTGGTCTTTTCATCGTGGCAAACAATGGCTCCGCCTTCAAACGTATTAAATACTTTGGTAGCATGAAAACTGAGAATAGAAAGGTCGCCAAAACTTACGATAGACTGTCTGTTTAATTTGGCCCCAAAGGTATGGCAGGCATCATAAATAACCTTTAAACCATAGGTATCGGCTATTTTTTGAATTTTGTCAACATTGCAGGGATTACCATATACGTGTACCGGTAAAATAGCAGTAGTTTGGGGTGTAATGGCCGCTTCAATTTTATCTGGGTCAATATTCAAATAATCTGGCTCAATATCCACAAAAACAGGTTTAATTCCATTCCACCATAACGAGTGGGTTGTGGCTACAAAACTATAAGGAGTTGTAATTACTTCACCCGTTATTTTTAAAGCTTGTAATGCTGTTATCAAAGCTAACGTTCCATTCGAAAAAAGTGAAATATATTTAACACCTAAATAGTTACATAGTTCACTTTCAAGTTGCTTATGATATGGGCCTCCATTTGTAAGTTGTTTATTTTCCCAAATCTTTTTTAAATACTCATTAAATTCCTCTAAAGGTGGAAAAAATGGTTGGGTAACTGTGATGGGTTTTGAATTCATTTTAAATTACTTTCAAACTGTTATTCCACATTTCCCATGTTCGTTCTATTTTTAAAACACAATCATTTTTCTTGTAACCTTTTACTACCAGTGCAGGTTGCAAAAAAGCATGGTCTAAGATTGGTTTGTTATCATCGCGATTAAAAAGCACAAATGAACATGGATATGAACCTCCTTCCAGATTCAATTCTTTTACTTTTATGTATATTTTATTTATACCCTTCTTAATTTTTAAAGCGCCCAGATTATCAACATCATTCCTAATATGTACAAGAGTAATGCCCGTTAAAGTAAAAATATGAAATGTAACAAAAACATTATCTAAATCGAGCTCCGAGTTAATTTCATAGCAGAACGATAACGACTTATCGGAATCTACTTCATTATTGTCACTTCCTTCTAATCCCTCAATAAAACACCGCGACTGAATAAGCTTTTTTTCATTCAAAGCCGCTTTATTATTATTTCCCTTTGTATGTAACTTTTCCTGGTTCAAAAGTATTTCATAGTTTTTTATAGCTTGGTTGATATTCGTATCAATAACCTGTTTCCCATAATTTAACAAAACACCCCGTTGGCAAAAATCGAGTAGCGATTGTGTATTATGGGTTACAATAACGATACCTGTACCATTCTCCTGTAAATTTTTTATTTTGTTAAAGCACTTTCCCACAAAAGAAACATCGCCAACGGCTAATATTTCATCAACCAACAAAATATCGGGCTCACAATTAATTGCAATGGCAAAACCCAACCGTACAGTCATTCCACTTGAATAAGTTGCAACAGGGGCTTCCAAAAAATCACCAATTTCTGCAAATTCCACTATGGCATCATAACGGCGTTTGATATCGTTTTTGGTCATGCCCAGGATTGTCCCGTTGAGAAATATATTCTCCCGGCCACTCATATGCGGATGAAAGCCTGCGCCTACAGCAATGAGAGCTCCTATACGGCCATTAATAGTTATTTTGCCTTTATCGGGAGGGAAAATACCATTGATCATACGCAATAAGGTCGATTTCCCGCAACCGTTTTGGCCAATCAAACCTAGGGTTTCACCTCGTTTCAATTCAAAATTTATATCCTGCAACGCCCAAAATTCTCCATTTCGGAGTTGTTCTTGATTTCCTTTAATGCCAACCATGCTTTTGGCCATGTCCAAGGTACCGTATACCAAGCTTTTCCGTAGATTTTTGGTAAACTTTTTATATAACCCTTCTACGTGTAATAAAGTATCGCTCATGTATTATATCATTTTTTCAATAACCCGTTTTTCACTCACATAAAAAAACCGCATGGTAAACGCAAACATAACAAAAGCCAAAGCTATGGCATACCAATAATTTTGGAAATTATTAATATGCCCATACAAAATTAAATCGCGCGGTCCGCAAACCAAGTATGTGAGTGGATTGTAATAAATAATTGTTTGAATTAATGGAACCTTTATTTTGGCTGAATAAATAACCGGTGTTACAAACATTAAAATACTTAGCAAAAAGGTAGCTATTCGCTGAACATCAGTTGTAATAATATTGGCAATAGATATTATAATACCCAAAGAAGCCCCCAATAGAAAAATAGGCAATATCATGATTGGTAACAATACAATTTGCCAATGGGGAGTTACACCAAACAAAAGCATTATCACTATATTCATAACAAGTGTAATACCAAAATTTGTTAAATCCTGCAAACCTTGTTTTACCAAAAGTGCTTCGTGATGAAAATTTACCTGCGAAATAAACCCCTGGGCAACTTGCAGTGTTTGGCTGGTACTGTTAAAAAAGTTCATAAATAAGCCCCAGATAGAAGTACTTAACAATACATAAACCGGATAGGGCAACCCGACATCGCCAGGAGCAAGTACACCGGCAGCATTCATGAGTATCCAGGATACAATGCCCATAATAGGTCCAAAGAACATCCAACCCAAACCTAAGAAGGATTTTTTGTATTGCATAAGCAAATCGCGGCGGTATAACTGGTAAATCAATTCGCGCGATTGGTAAATGTTCCGGGTGATAACCATCAGGGTCATAAAAAAGCCCGTTTTGGTGCGCTGATTGGGTTCGTAAATTATGGTGTTATTCATTTAAAGTCTTATCTGTTAATTAACAATTTTAAAAAAGGGTAATAACAATACGTTAACTAAAACTAGTATTATAGATTTTCATATTCAGGCAAACATATCAAAATTTTTTATCAAACGAGCCGATTTACTTTAAACTCCGTGCCCCTCTGTGCCTTCTTTGTGGTTCTTTGTGTAATTTACAAGTTTAAGCCTTTATGTACATTAACCTACTTACCTTCTTCTTACGACTTGCCACTCCCGATAGTCCCGATAGCTATCGCGGATCGGGACGACTTCCTTTGAGCTTTCAGCTTTCACCTCCGTACTCTTATTAACTACTCTACATGTATTCCCCTTACTTCAACTTCCGGGTCTACCCTTCGACTCCGCTTTGGGTGACATTAACCCCTCTTTGTATTCCTCTTACGACTAATGACTATCTACTTACTACTATATTTACTCCGTGTCCCTCTGTGCCTTCTCCGTGTATCTCTGTGTAATTTGAAGGGTTAGGTCTTTTTATGTGCATTACAACCTTTCCCTGTATTCCTCTTACGAATTCCTTTGAGCTTTCAGCTTTCAACTCCAGGTGTCTATCTTCTGTATTCCTCTTACGACTTATTACTCACAACTTACTACTTTTCCCGGATCTACCCTTCGACTCCGCTCTGGGTGACATCCATCCTCTTTTGCATTTCTCTTACGACTTACGACTAATTACTTACGACTTCCTTTCAGCTTTCAACTTTTACCTTAAAACTAGTATTTCGATTATCTCCCGGGTCTACCCTTCGACTTCGCTCTGGGTGACATCAAGCTCCGTTTGCATTTCTCGTACGACTTACGACTTGTTACTTACGACTCCCTTTGAGCTTTCAGCTTTCACCTCCCGGCTCTTATCTACTACCCCTCCTTGTCTTCCTCTTACTTCAACTCCCGGGTCTACCCCTCGACTTACTTCGACACGCTCAGTAACCACCGCTCTGGGTGACATTAGCCTCCTTTTGCATTTCTCTTACGACTTACGACTTGTTACTTGTTTTCTTCGGTCTTCGGTCTTCGGTCTTCGGACTCCCGACTTACTACTTACTACTAAATTTCACTCCGTGTCCCTCCGTGCCTTCTCTGTGTCTCTCTGTGTAATTAAAAGGTTATTAGTCTTTATGTACACATACCGTCCCAACTTTTCCCTGTTTTCCTCTTACGACTTGTTACTTACGACTTCCTTTCAACTTTCAGCTTTTACCTTTAAACTAGTATTTCGACTATCTCCCGGGTCTACCCCTCGACTCCGCTCTGGGTGACATCAAGCTCCGTTTGCATTTCTCTTACGACTTACGACTTGCTACTTACTACTTACTACTCCCTTTGAGCTTTCAGCTTTCACCTCCGTGCTTTTATCAACTACCTAGCTGTATTCCTCTTACGACTTACGACTAATTACTTATGACTTGTCTTACTTCTACTCCCGGGTCTACCCTTCGACTCCGCTCTGGGTGACATATAGCCTCCTTTTATATTTTTCTTACGACTAACTACTAATTACTTACTACTCGCAACTAAATTTTACTCCGTGTCCCTCTGTGCCTTCTCCGTGGCTCTCTGTGTAATTTGCAGGTTTATCCCTTCTTATGAACTCTGACCGTACTATCCTTCTCCTTCTTACGACTTACTACTTGTTACTTACTACTTCTCCCGGGTCCACCCTTCGACTCCGCTCTGGGTGTCTTATAGCCTCCTTTTATATTTCTCTTACGACTATCTCCGAATGTTTAATCAGCAGGCAATGCAAATAGACAATCTAGATTTTTAACCCTTCCGGATTTTGACGACAATCCCAAACCAGTAAAATGATAATTGTATCAGATTCAGTTTTATAAAAAATCTTGAAATTACTTTTTATTAAAACCCTTATTTCTTCGTTTTCCGTGACTTTACCAAGAAAAGGGTGCTTTTTTAAAAAATTTAATATTTGTTGAATTTCCTTGTGAAGCTTATTGCTGTATGTTTTATTGCCATTTCGTTTGTAATAATAGAGGAGAATATCCGAAAAGACAATTTCTGCCCGATAGGTCCAGATTATTCTTTGAGCCATTTTTCGATTTTAGAATTAACCTCGCTGTTCGGTTTTGTTTCCCCGCGCTGATAATCGGCCAAACTCTCCTGAATAAATTTTTGCTCAAATTCACTTAACACATAATGATCATCCTTTTCTTCTGACAAAATATTGTTCAGATAATCGAGCAGTTGATTGTCTTGTGTACTAAGAATTTTGCGTATAATTTTATTCTGAAGCTCAATAGTTGTCATGGCATAAATTTTTATTCAAAATTATGAAAAAATTAAATGTGGTGATTGTGAATTGGGTTATGGTTTTTTGTTGTCGAATCGAATAAACAATCCCCTTTTTCCGCTTATACCATGCTAAAAACTGCTTAGCCATTTTGTATCTCTCTATTGACTATCGCCTATCGTCTAAAAACTTTACCTGATCTTTCCCTATATTCCTCATACGACTATCTCCCTGGGTCTACCCTTCGACTTCGCTCTGGGTGACATCTTGCCCTCTTTTATATTTCTCTTACGACTTACGACTTGTTACTTACTACTAAATTTTACTCTGTGTCCTCCGTGGCTCTCTGTGTAACTATTTGTTTTAGGCCTTCAAAACCTTTACCTTCCTAAATTCCTCTTACGACTTACGACTTGCTACTTACGACTCCCTTTGAGCTTTCAGCTTTCACCTCCCGGCTCTTATCAACTACCCGTATTTCTCTTACTACTTATTACTTACTACTACATTTTACTCCGCAGGCTTTCATTTCAATACCTCCCAATGCCCAGCTTTATCACTCCCTATTCGTTTAATAATATTTGAATCTTTCAATGTTTTTAAATCCCTTTTAATAGTTTCCCTTCCAACGTTAAGCCTATATGCTAATTCGCTAATTGAAACTGAATTATTCCTATTTATATATTGAATTATTTCAGTTTGCCTTTTATTTACAGGCTCATTTGCAGGCTCATTTACAGGCTCATTTACAGGCTCATTTATCTTTTCTTTGAATAAAGTTACTTTGAACCCATTTAGCGCTTCTTCGAATTTTGGAGGAACAAGCCCATAATCTCTGCAAATATCAAATACTCGTTTAATCCCGGACCCATATTTTTCAATAATTCCCTTTTCTTTAAAAGCCCTTGCAATTAATTTATTACGTACTCTTGAACTGTAATTGTTCGAAAGCAGATCGGCAATAGTGATGTCCCCATAAAGTTTCCCCGGATTAAAAAACTCTATTCGATTATCGAATATTTTTATAATGCTTCCGCTACTATCTCTATAGTCGCGATGCACCACCATGTTTACAACAATTTCCCGGATTGCATCAAGCGGGTAATCAAATCGTTCATCATGTTCCGGTTTGCCTGTAATGATAAACTCAACCATTAAATGCTTCTTTATAAAAGCAATAATCTCATCTACTTCGGTAAATAAATCTGAATTCAATGAGATACTGTCGATGATCTTACTATCGCTCTTAAAGCGCCCTACCTGCACATCACTTATGGAACAAAAGTCCTTTACAAATAAGAGAAAGGCGCCATAGGTTAGTTTATCATTTCGCAAAAATTCTAATTTCACAAGAAACTCAAGGGGAGGCAAGTTAATTTTTATATCTGTCCGTTTTTCAATTGCGCTTATAAAGCTTTTCACCTTTTCAATTGAAATACTATCCAAATTATGAATGCTGTCCGGGTAGAAATCCCAGCTACTGTTAATTGTTTTTATGTATTCATTGGCAATCTCATCCAGACCCATTAAATGATTCGAGTTATTTACCCGTTTGTAATACCTCCCCCGAATGGCGACAGGCTTAACAGGGTATTCGATAATATGCATTGCCAAAATGTTTTTTTGTTCTACTGTTATAATTTCAATATCGGGGATTAGTTGCGGCGATGTTTTGTTTTTGATCTCATTGATCCAATTTACCAAAGACTCTTTGCCAATGGTAATTCCTTTTATTTCTGCCCGATCGGTCACTCCAATAAAAATGGTACCCCCATTCGTGTTCGAAAAAGCCACTAGGGTTTCAATAACATCTTCATTAAATGCAGTTTTAAACTCCACTTTTTCAGATTCACGATTAGAAAAAAGAATTTTGTATGAATCCATGTTTACCTTCGAAAACTATGAACAAACGTATGCTTGCGGGTTAAAGGATGCATGTTAAAGGCAAACAATATTGCAAGTTATTGGTCCAAGTTACATTTTACTAATTGCCAAGATCTAAGTAAACCGTATCCCCGGAATTTCTATCGTCTTCCTTCAGTCTTTTGTCTTTTGTCTTCCGACTTCCAACTTCGGTCTTCAAACTCTTCATGCTATGAGAAATCGAGTTCATCGGCCGAAACAATGCCAAACAAATCTAAATCGATTGATTTCCGATGCCCTATTTGCAAAGCTAAAGCTGTACCTCCAACCAATCGCAAATCAGAGAATATGGATAAACTTTGCATTCTTTTTAGAAGATCAAGTGTTTGGGAATCGATAGTTTCGAAGTGTAACATACGAATTGTTCTTCGGGTATTTTAGAAAGTACTGAAATAAAAGAAACTGATTTATTATCTAAATCTCTCAGAGAAACAGCAGTTTCTGCAATTTCTGCAATACCATATAAATTAAGCAAAATTTTCCAGTCGTTAATTAAACCATAGCCCAAAACACGCTGAACGATCAACTTTTTACTTCTGATAATATCCAGATTATTAACATCTACATCCCAAAAAATATGCGATGAGAACTTCTTTATATCAAGATTGGCAGGTTCCAAAATAAACGGATTAACAATTTACTATTTCCAATATAGAAATTTCATGCATTGAGATTTTACGACTTACTACTAGATACTTACGACTTGCTTACGACTTACTACTTGTTACTACTACATTTTACTCTGTGTCCCTCCGTGCCTTCTCTGTGTATCTCTGTGTAATTAAAAGGTTATTAGGCTTTTTTATGAACATTTACTGTCTAATCCTTTCTGTGTATTCCTCTTACAAGTATCTCCCCGGGTCTACCCTTCGACTTCGCTCTGGGTGACATCCATCCTCTTTGTATGTCTCTTACGACTTACTACTAAATTTTACTCCGTGTCCCTCCGTACCTTCTCTGTGTCTCTCTGTGTAATTTGCAGGTTTTGGTCTTTTTATGTGCATTACAACCTTTCCCTGTATTCCTCTTACGACTTCCTTTCAGCTTTCACCTCCAGGTGTCTATCTTCTGTATTCCTCTTATGACTTATTACTCACGACCTACTACTATCCCCGGGTCTACCTTTCGAATCCGCTCCGGGTGACATTTAGCCTCCCTTTGCATTTCTCTTACGACTTACTACTAATTACTTACTACTTGCTACTACATTTTACTCCGTGCCCCTCTGTGCCTTCTCTGTGTCTCTCTGTGTAATTTGCAGGTTTTGGTCTTTTTATGTGCATTACAACCTTTCCCTGTATTCCTCTTACGACTTACGACTATCTACTTTCGACTTCCTTTCAGCTTTCAACTCCTGTTACTCTATCAACTACTCCTTTTTATCCCTCTTACGACTTGTTACTTGTTTTCTTCGGACTCCTGACTTCCGACTTCCTACTACCCCCCTATCTCTTCCCCCCGTCGTACAACAAAAGTAAGCCGTTAGTCCGGTATTTATCCATTTCGAATTCGCTACCCGAATATACCAGATAGCTGATTTTTTTACCCAGCTTGATCTGTGCTTTTCCAATTAACTCCGCTAAAAAAGCGCCATTTATTTCTCCAATCAGAATTACATCAATAACCTCCGAATGCTTTCCCTGGGCAAAATCTCCTGCCAGGTAAACCTTTTCGAGTTTCCCGATTTTCGATACCAAATGATCGATAATTTGGGTAATCCCGGTATGTTTTAATATGATGGAACGTATTTCGTTATAAAAAGGGTGCAGAGGATTGGCCTTGAAAAGTTTTCGGTTTCCTTCGCTGTGCGTGGTCAGCATGCCAGCCTGTTCAAACCGGTTTAACTCCACACGGATGCCATTGGTACTCTCGTTAAATTCTTCGGACAACTCCCGTAAATACGAGGTATTCTCGGGATTTAAGAAAAATTTAAGCAGCAAATTAATGCGGGTGCGGGAAGATATGAGGGCTTCAATCATGTAGAAAAAAGTACCTGGTCGTAAGTCGTAAGTATAAAGTCCTAGAAAGATTTGTTATTAGTTTAACGATTTTTGGAGCCCCCGGATCATTTTTTCAATTTCGGAAATCTCTATGATAATAAGGCTAAATTCATGCTCAGGAATGAAATTAAGTTGTTGGGCAATTATTAATTGTGTTTCCATCTCAAAAGCTGATCCAAGACTGATGCTGAGAAAATGCTGAAATTCCTTGTTCGAACTTCTGCCAGCTCCCTCTGCTATATTTGATGGAACAGAACAAGCTGCTCTTCTGATTTGAGAAGTAAGTCCATAAACTTCAGTCGATGGAAATTCCTTTGTCTCCTTATAAATTTTGACAGCTAATTCAACACTCCTTTGCCAAACTTTTAATTCTTTATAATTGTTCATATACACAGGGATTAGTTAAAAAGGTCAAACCTTCAAATATGTCATTTTGAATTCTCTCGACTTACTACTTGTGACTTACGACTTCTTCCCCTTCATCCACGGCTTCGCCCTCCTCACTTACATGAGACGGGAATTTCATATTGAGTAATTTATTTACTCGAATATAACGAAAATATTGTACCCTGTCAACGAATAATGTATAAATAGTTTCAAAATTATTATCTTCGAAGCATACAACCGGAGTTAAAACCCATGAAACAAGCAGATTTACCAACGGATTCAGCCTTCCTTAAAAAAGATGATACCGACCATAGGAAATGGTTTGTGGTATATACTCGCCCCAGAAGCGAAAAAAAAGTCCTTGCCGATTTAACCCACCAGGGAATAGAGACCTATGTACCGCTGCAAAAGGTATTGCACCAGTGGAAGGACCGCAAAAAGATGGTAGAAGTTCCGCTGATAAATTCGTATGTATTTGTTAAACTCGATCCGTTACGGCGCGATGGCGTATTTCAATCGGTACATGTAATTCGTTTTGTGATGTTTAATGGAAAACCCGCCGTTGTTCCCGAAAAACAGATGGAAGCCCTTAAATGCCTGGTAGAGGCAAAAGTGCCGCTCGAAGCAACCATCGAGCATTTTAAACCGGGAGATGCGGTAAAGGTCATATTTGGCCCTATGACCGGTATTGTAGGAGAATTTATCGAGATTGGCCGCGAAAAACATTTCTTGTTACGCATATCCAATATCGGGTACTCCCTTACGGCTAAAATTCCTGCTGCCTGGGTCGAAAAAGTTTAGGCTTAGATATTGGAATAAATTGGTACCGTATATGTAAGTTTATTAAGAGCATCTCTAATAACTCATTTTAAACACATTTCGACTCCGCCCAATGTGGCATAACGTGGTCATAATGAGCGATGTCGAAGTATGATTCTTTTAAAAAGCAATCAAAGATTCGAGTTTTTAGAGATGTCCTTAAATAAAGAGGCTGTCTAAAAAGTAAAAAACTTAGGCAGCCTTTTTTACATCAAATTTGAAGTAGTGCTTTTTTGTTATTAGCAAAATGGGAGTAAGTTGAT